>MDTD01168028.1_pt1 | contig 14134 bp, 12 predicted proteins | sample 811221 | NCBI WGS metagenome assembly MDTD01 (sample SAMN05326646, study PRJNA326480) | marine metagenome | isolation source: seawater | place: Pacific Ocean: South West | collected 2011
TCAAGAAATGTTTAATAAAGGTGATGCTAGTGAATATAATCAAGCAATTCTAAACATTAGAAAAGGAGAATACGAAAGAGCTGCTCAATTCTTTAAGGGGCAAACAACACATAATGCTGTTTTATCACAAATTTTAAGTGGTAACACAAAAAATAACTGCACTGAAAAAACAGATGAATGTTTTTATTTAAATGCAATTATAGCTGCAAGATCAAATAATAAACAAGAGTTGCTAAAATTTCTTAAGTCTACTAGTGAAAGACTAAGAAATGAGGCAAAAATAGATTTAGAATTTGTAAACTTTTGGCAAGATCAAGATTTTAAAGGATTATTTGAATAATTCGATTTTAAAATAAACTCATTTAAGTTTAGTTAAGGGTTGTTCTAATGCAAAAAAGAAATTATCCAAATTTTATAATTATTGGTGCAATGAAGGCTGCAACAACATCTCTTTATACTTATTTGAGACAACATCCTGAAATATTCATGAGCACAATTAAAGAACCTATGTTTTTTAATAGACTTAAGGAAAAATCTAAGGGCAGTGTAGAAAATGAAAAAAAATTATTTAATAAGTATCTTAAGCTTTTTGAAAAGGTAAAAAATGAGACAGCTATAGGAGAGGCTTCTCCTGCTTATATCTATAATAAAGATTGTGCAAAATTAATTAAGAGCTATTTACCCAAGGTCAAAATTATTGTTGTACTGAGACAGCCTGCAGAAAGAGCATATTCAAACTATCTGCACGCATTAAGAGCAGGAAAAGAACCTTTAACAAATTTTGAAAAAGCACTATCTGAAGAAAGTAAGAGGATGAGAGAAAATTGGGGTCCTTTATTTTATTATAAAGACAAAGGATATTACTATAAGCAATTAAAAAGATATTACGATGTTTTTCCAGAAGAGAGTATAAAAGTTCTATTATTTGATGACATTTTAAATAAACCTCAATCTATTTTAATTGAAGTATTTAAATTTTTAAAATTATCAGATTCAGTAGCAATAGATGTAAATAAAAAATCAAATGTTTCAGGACTTCCAAAAGGAATTTTAGGATGGATAGCTACTCTGATAAGAAAATATAATATCACAAAAAACATAGAGTTTAGCAGATATTTTCCTGAATTAGTTATTAAATGGATTGTAAAAAAGATATATAAAAAACCAGATCCTATAAAAAAAGAATTAATAAAAAAACTAACAAATAAATATTATAAGGAGGATATATTAAAATTAGAGAAGCTTATTGGAAGGAGCTTGAGTCATTGGATTTGATAAGGTACAATAATTAATTCCTTTGGAGTGGCTTTCATTTAAGAGATTCTTTAAAGAATTATACGCCTTATTATCATTTAAAAAATCAATGTTTGATACATCAACCAAAAGTATTGGAATCTTTTGTTCTTTTTTTAAGTAGTCTAAGTAAACTAGTTCAATGCCTTTTAAATATTCTTGTGAGATATTTTGTTCATACTTACGCCCTCTTTTGATGATATTTTTTTTTAAAGATATTGTGTCAGCATGTAAATAAATTATTAGATCGGGTTTTATAACCGTAGACATCATAACCTCAAACAGCCTATTGAATAAAACAAGTTCTTGTTCAATTAAATTATTTTTTGCAAATAATCTGGACTTAACAAAAAAATAATCAGAAACAATTGTATTGGTAAACAAATTACTTTTTGAATATTTCTTTAATTGCTGATGGCGTTCAGCCATAAAAAACAACTCAAGAGGAAGAGCTTGAGATCTTGGGTCATTATAAAATTTTTTAAGAAAAGGGTTATCTTCGAAACTCTCTAAAATTAACTGAGCATTTAAATCTTGAGATATTTTTTTTGATAATGTAGTTTTACCTGCACCAATATTTCCTTCTATTGCTATAAAATTATATTTCAAATTCATATACATTGGAATTATCACTACAATCAGTTAATAATTGAGATATTGATTTATTTATTTTAGGATGAATCCATTCGGCATCAATGTCATTAAAAGGAATAAGGACAAAGTTTCTTTCGTGTAAATGTTTGTGAGGGATACATAAATTTGGTGTTTCTAAAATAGAATCATTATAGAATAAAATATCGATGTCTATTAGTCTCTCTCCCCATTTTTCAAGTCTTTTTCTTCCTAAGTCATTTTCTATAAGAAGTATTTTTCTTAAAAGATTTAACGGATCTAATTCTGTATCGATCTTAATGACTTGATTTAAATAGTTTGATTGCCCATCTACTTTCCAGGGTGTGCTCTCATATATTTTTGATTTTTTAATTATTCTTCCTATATCATTATGAATTTTTTCTTCAGCCTTTGACAACAATTCAATTCTATTACCCATATTACTTCCTAGTTGTAAAAAAACATTATTCATTTAGCATTTATTATGACCGAGAATCAAATATAAAAAATAACTAATCAAATTAAGAATAATTAAGTATTTTTAAAAACTTAAAAACATATAAATTATGAAGTCTTTCTTTAAAAATATCCTATCTACAATTTTAGGTATTCTCTTGTCTTTTTTTATTGTGATTGTAGTAATTGTTAGTGTAATTGCTTATGGATTCTCTTCAGTTGATTCTAATAAAAAAATTACAATAAAAAATAATTCTGTTCTTAAAATAGATTTATCTAGTTTAAAAGTAATGGAGAGAACGAATAATAATCCGCTAAACAATCTTGGTTCATCAGGCGAGATGAATAAATCAATTGAATTAAAACAAGTTTTAGATAATATAAAAAAAGCAGCAACAGATGAAAAAATAGATGCAATTTTCATTGAAAGCCCATCAGTAAATGCAGGATTATCCCAAATAGAAGAAATAAGAAATCAATTACTAGAGTTTAAAAAATCTGGAAAAAAAATAATTGCTTACTCTGAAGTTTATTCGCAAGTAGCATATTATTTATCCTCAATAGCAAACAAAATATATTTACATCCTGAAGGTATTGTAGAATTAAAGGGTCTATCAGCAGAGCAAATTTTTTTCACTGGATTGTTTAAAAAATTAGATATTGAAATGCAAATTATAAGGCATGGTAAGTTTAAGAGTGCTATTGAGCCTTTTACGCTAAAAAAAATGAGTAAAGAAAATCGCGCGCAAATGAGTATGCTTTTAAATTCATTTTCTAAAAACATAATGGACAGTATTGCTAGTCAAAGAAATTTCTCATTTAAAAAAATTATGCAAGATGCAAATCAATTAAATCTAAACTCTGCGATTAATTGTTTAAATGAAAATTATGTAGATGGTTTAATTTATCAAGATCAAGTTGAGGAGGAGTTATTACGTATTACTGAAACTGAAAAATTAAATATAGTAGATCTAATAAAATACACAAAAACACCTGATAAAAAAAGTATTAGTAAAGATAAGATTGCTATTATATATGCTACTGGATCTATTAATTCTGGTAAAGGTGATGAAGAAAGTATTGGTTCTAAAACAACATCTGCAGCGATAAAAAAAGCAAGAAAAGATAAAAATATAAAAGCAATTGTTTTAAGGGTTAATTCAGGAGGAGGAAGCGCATTAGCATCAGATGTTATATTGCGTGAAGCAATTTTAGCAAAAAAAGAGAAGCCTTTTGTAGTATCAATGGGAGATTACGCGGCAAGTGGAGGTTATTATATAGCATGTGCTGCTGATAGTATAGTTGCTAATCCAACAACGCTCACTGGATCAATTGGAGTTTTTGGAATGATACCTAATATGAAAAACTTTTATAAAAATAAATTAGGAATTACTTTTGATACAGTAAATACTGCGAAATATGCGGACATGGGTATAAATAGAGCGCTGACTAATTATGAAAGAAAAAAAATACAAGAAAGTGTAGAGGGTATATATGATTCATTCATAACACATGTAAGTAACGGTAGAATGATGACTAAAAATGAAGTTGATAATATAGGTCAAGGAAGAGTATGGACTGGATACGATGCAAAAAATATCGGTTTAGTAGATGTTTATGGGGGAATTTATAAAGCCATTGAAATTGCAGCTTTACTTTCAAAAATAGAAGATTATAGAATTGTTTCGATGCCAGAAAAAAAGGATCCTTTTGAAGATATTCTCTCTAATTTTTCAGAAAATAATTCAAGTTTTTCAAAATTAATTTTAAATAAAATCGGTTTAATATCTAACAAAACTAATTCAATTGAGGACATTATGAGTTACGATCATATTCAGGCAAGAATTCCTTATGAAATTGATCTAAAATAATACAGATTGTTTTGATATTTTAGAATTTATCATACTCACAACATATCCTTCGTGAGATCTAACATTAAAAACTCTGTTGTTGTCAAAAATTAAATACTGCCCTTTAATACCCATTAACTCACCTTCAATGATTGGATGTTTTTCAAGTCTTATGCTCTTAACTTTTTCTGGATATTTATTTATTGGGTATTTAATTTGAGTTATTGTATTGTCATTAATGATATATTTTTTTAATTCTAATGGAACATGTGTAATTAATTTCTCTTTTATTTTTATAAGATCTATAGGATCTGGTTCTCTAGATAACATTTTTCTCCAATTTGTAACATCATCAACAAATCTTTTAAGAGAAACTTCTATATCTCCAGAAAATCTTCTATTGGGTACTTTTGCTATTATAATTGCTTGGCTAGCTCCTTGATCCATCCATCTTATCACACCTTGAGAACCTCTCGTAATACCTACTTTAATTCCACTAGAATTGGCTAAATATACATAATGTGGAACAAGTTGAAATTCTTTTTCCCAAGCCAAGTCTCTTTCTTCGATATCTAAATGTGCCGTACACAATTCTGGCTTGAATATGCTTTGTGATGCTTTTGGTGATTCCCAATAACAAGAATAGCAAAAACCAGACCTATAAAATTTCTTCATCTCTTTACCGCACTGACATATCACAAGACCTTTCCATGTAATTTTTAAATTATTCCCAATATAGCTGTTCATATCATGAAGAATCCCATTAAGATTTAGAGAATATTGGACAACTTCAGATAATTCAGTATCCATTTTCTTCAAAACATCATTATTCATAGTTTTGTATTTTTAATTTTTAAAGATATTAAAATTGAATAAATACATAATTAAAGACAAGATCATTTCTTATCTTATAAAAAACCGAATTGATAGAATTAATAACTCTATCATGCATCCATTTAAAGTACAAAATAAAGTATTTAATTCTATAATTAAAAAAGGAAGAATGACTGTTTTTGGAAAGGAACATAACTTTCAAAAAATCAAAACATACAATTCTTTTAAAAAACAGATACCTATTAGATCATATGAAAAACTATATCCATACATTTATAAAAGCATGCAGGGTAAAAAAAATATTCTATGGCCGGGAAAAGTTAAATGGTATGCAAAATCTTCAGGAACAACAAATTCAGCTAGTAAGTATATACCTATTACAAATGACTCACTTAAAGAATGTCATTTTAAAGCTGGAAAAGATATGCTCTCGTTATATGCGAATAATTTTCCAAATTATAATTTATACAACGGTAAAGGAATTATGTTAGGTGGTAGCATTGGTAACAGTAAATCAATGTATAATACTGGTGATTTATCAGCAATTTTACTAAAACATTTTCCTTTTTGGGTATCATACCACAGGGTGCCTGATTTAAAAACTGCACTAATGTCAAACTGGGAAAAAAAAATAGAGTTAATAGCGGATCAGGCTATAAATGAAAATATTACCAACTTGACCGGAGTGCCTTCATGGATGTTATTAGTTTTAAAAAAAATAATGGAAAAAACGAAAGCGCAAAACCTCTTAGATGTGTGGCCAAATCTAGAACTATACATGCATGGTGGAGTAAATTTTTCTCCCTATCAAAAAATTTATACTCAATTAATTCCTACATCTAAAATGAATTATATGGAAGGTTATAATGCATCGGAAGGATTTTTTGCAATACAAGATAAAAAAAATTCAGATGGCATGTTGCTTATGTTGGATTATGGAATATTTTATGAGTTTATCGCTTTAGAAGAATACAAAAAAGGATCAATACAAACTATTACTTTAGAAGAAATTGAATTATATAAAAATTATGTTATTATTATATCAACTAATGCAGGTTTATGGCGTTATGAGATTGGAGATGTAGTTCAATTTACAAGTAATCATCCATATAGGCTAAAAGTAACTGGACGAACAAAGCATTTCATAAATGCATTTGGGGAAGAATTGATTATAGAGAATACTGATTCTGCATTATTGACTGCATGCAATTATTGTAATTGTATAATAAACGATTATACTGTTGCTCCAATTTTTATAAGTAAGAATTCTGGTGGACATCAATGGTTTATTGAGTTTAAAAAAAAGCCTAAAGATATAGAGTTGTTTACTACTATTTTAGACAATGAATTACAAAATAAAAATTCTGATTACAAAACAAAGCGTGAAAATAATTTAATACTAAAAAAACCTGAGATAATATCTTTAATAAATAACGAATTTTATATTTGGCTTAAAGAGTCTAACAAATTAGGCGGGCAAAATAAAATTCCTAGACTATCAAATGACAGAAAAATAGCTGATCATTTATTAAAAATCAATTCCAAGTTTTCAACAAAAACCAAACCTATTTAATAAATTTTACTTTAAATAAATTTGTTTAATTATTTTTAAAAAAAATAATAGAATGCAAATAGCAATAGCAGGGAATATAGGTTCAGGAAAAACAACTTTAACAACTAATTTAGCAAAACATTTTAAATGGAATGCGCATTATGAAGAGGTTGAAAACAATCCTTATTTAAATGATTTTTACAAAGACATGCAAAGATGGTCTTTCAACCTTCAAGTTTATTTTCTAAACAGCAGATTTAGACAGGTCATTGATATGCAGAAAAGTGGAAAAAACTACATACAAGACAGAACAATATATGAAGACGCATATATTTTTGCTCCTAACCTTCATTCAATGGGCTTAATGAGTACTAGAGATTTTGAAAATTATATGGAAATTTTTAATCTTATGGATGGATTCATCAAAGGACCAGATCTTCTAATTTACTTAAGAGCTTCTGTTTCTACATTGGTAGATCAAATTCAAAAAAGAGGTAGGGATTATGAAAATAGTATACGGCTTGATTATTTAACCAGGCTAAACGAAAGATATGAAGCCTGGATAGGGGAATATAAAAAAGGAGAAATACTTATTATTGATGTAGATAATATTAATTTTGCTGAAAATAAAGAAGATATGCAAATGATGTTTGAAAAAATTGATAAAAAAATTGGTTTATTAACATAGTAAAAAATATAATCTTAAATTAAAAAAGACCACTATAAAGTGGTCTTTTTTAATTATGTAAAAATGTACTTTACTTTTTTCCTTTAATTTGAATAGAAAGCATTGGCTCTTTTAACGAAACACTTTCTGGAGTTTCTATAGAAATAAATCCATTAAACATATTTTCCTTAGCGTCATAATGCAATTGTGCTGGTATAGTTTTTTTTCCTTTAACACCAAAACTTAATATCCCCATCATGGTATATTTTTGTGATCCAGTACTTTTATTATCAAATGCAAACTCTTCATTTGAATTAAATCTTATTTCGTCAGATCCAAAAAAGTCATATAACTCTTTACAAATATTTTTTGTTACATCGCTACATGTAAGATCGGCAGGAAAAACAACTGAATTTATATTGATATTTTCATTATCATTACTTACGCTATACGTGTAACTAGAAGCAAGTGTTGAAATTTGTGTTGTATTTTTAATTTTTGATATAGCTACTTGCTCTTTTACGTCATTGACAACTTTAGGAACATTAATATTAAGATCTGCATCAATTAAAGATGGTGCAATTACCAATGCAACAACTGACATAAGCTTTAATAAAATATTTAATGAAGGACCTGAAGTATCTTTAAATGGATCTCCAACAGTATCACCAACAACAGAAGCTTTATGAGCTTCAGAACCTTTTCTTCCTTGTTCTTCAATCATTTTTTTAGCATTATCCCATGCTCCACCAGCGTTAGATTGAAAAATTGCCATTAAAACTCCACAGGTAGTAACTCCTGCAAGTAATCCTCCTAACATTTCAGCTCCTCCTAAAAATCCAATTGCTACAGGTACCGCAATAGCTAGTAATCCTGGTAGTACCATTTCTCTAATAGAAGCTTTTGTTGATATATCAACACATTTATCATATTCAGCAACCCCATTAGCAGCATCAAAAATTGCTCTATCCTTATCTGAAGCTTTGGTCATGTCAGAATCATATTTTCGCATTATTTCTAATGCTGATTTTAATTCTGGGATATCTCTAAACTGTCTTCTTACTTCTTCAATCATTGCCATCGCAGCTCTTCCAACAGCATTCATAGAAAGTGCAGAAAATACAAAAGGAAGCATTCCTCCAATGAGTAGTCCTGCCATTACTTGAGGATTAGCAACGTTAATTGATTCAACACCTGCCGTTTTCATAAAAGCAGCAAAAAGAGCTAAAGCCGTAAGAGCTGCAGAAGCAATAGCAAAACCCTTACCAATAGCTGCAGTTGTGTTACCAACTGCATCAAGTTTATCTGTTCTTTCTCTAACTTCAGAAGGTAATTCAGCCATTTCAGCAATACCACCTGCATTATCAGAAATTGGCCCATATGCATCAACTGCTAATTGAATTCCTGTATTTGCAAGCATTCCAACAGCTGCAATTGCAATACCGTATAAACCTGCAAAATGATGAGAAACCATAATAGCAGAAGCTATTAGTATAATCGGTAATGCTGTTGACATCATCCCAACACCTATGCCTGAAATAATTGTAGTTGCAGCTCCGGTTTCCGATTGCTCAACAATTGAAGTTACAGGTTTTGTGCCTGTTCCTGTATAATACTCTGTTACCTTACCGACTAATAATCCAGCTACTAATCCAGCAATAGTTGCCCAGAATACACCCATAGCAGTATATTGAACCCCAGAATCCATCCATACATCAGGAAGCATAGTATTGATAATAAAATAAGAAGCAATAAGCATTAGTCCTGCTGATCCAAATTCACCAATATTCAATGCTGCATGTGGAGATCCACCATCTTTTACTTTAACAAAGAAAGTACCAATAATGGACATTACAATACCGACAGCTGCTAAAACAAGTGGAAGATAAACAGCCCCTAAGCCATCAAAAGCATTTTGAAACTCTGGTAATGTAGCATATACTGCTCCTAAAACCATTGCACCTATTATTGACCCTACATATGACTCGAAAAGATCAGCACCCATTCCAGCTACATCTCCAACATTATCACCTACGTTGTCAGCAATTGTTGCTGGGTTAAGAGGATGATCCTCAGGAATTCCTGCCTCTACTTTTCCTACAAGATCTGCTCCAACATCAGCAGCTTTGGTGTATATACCACCACCAACACGAGCAAAAAGCGCAATGGAAGAAGCTCCTAATGAAAATCCTGAAAGAACATTTAATACTTCATTTAAATCCCATCCTTGACCACTGTAAAAAACAAATAATCCACTCAATCCTAAAACTCCCAAACCTACAACACCTAAGCCCATCACAGCACCACCAGCAAAAGCTACTTCTAAAGCTCTTCCTAATGAGTTTCTAGCAGCTTGTGTGGTTCTTACATTTGCTTTAGTTGCAGCTTTCATACCGATAAAACCAGCCAATGCAGAACAAATAGCTCCTACAATAAATGATACTGCAACCATTCCATTTGAACCTTCTTCCGAAGAACCTTTAAAAAATAACAGTACAGCTACCGCAACGACAAACACTGCTAGTATTTTATATTCTGCCTTTAGGAATGACATTGCACCATCAGCAATATTCTTAGCAATTCTTGACATTTTTTCTTCTCCTTCTTCTTGTTTAGCAACCCAAGCATTCTTCCAGAATACAAATCCTAATGCTATAATTCCAAAAAGAGGTAAATAATTTACAATAAATTCCATTTTATAAGTAATTAGTTAATTTTAAATTTTAAACGTTGGCAAAAATACTATTTTTATTCTAGCAACCTATATAATAACAAAGTATTTTTAAGTTATAGATAAATACTGGATTTATCTTGTCCAACATATTAAATATTTAGTTGAATTTAATTAAATTTGCAGATCATCAATTATAAATTAATAAAATTATGAATATTATTGTTTGTATAAGCAGTGTTCCTGACACTACATCAAAGATAAATTTTAAAAATAATGATACGGAATTTCAAAATGAAGGATTACAGTTTGTAATTAATCCTTATGATGAATTCGGACTTACAAAAGCGATTATGCTTAAAGAACGTTATCAAGCAAAAGTTACAGTAGTAACTGTAGGAGATAATTCTGTAGAGCCTGTTATGAGAAAAGCTCTTGCCATTGGTGCAGATGAAGCTGTTAGAATAAATATGAATCCGTTGGATAGTTATAGTGTTGCCCTTTCATTAGTAGACTATTTAAAATCCAACGATTATGATCTTATTATTTGCGGAAGAGAATCTATTGATTACAATGGGAATGCAGTACCTGCCATAATAGCAGAATCCTTAGACATTCCTTTTGTTAATGCATGTATTGGTCTAGAAATTGATGATGGAACTGCTAAAATGCTTAAAGAAATTGATGGAGGAAAAGAGTATGTTAGTAGTAATATACCTGTTATAATTGGGGGGCAAAAAGGATTAGTTGAGGAGCACGAATTAAAAATTCCAAATATGAGGGGGATTATGAATGCTAGGTCCAAACCTTTAAAGGTAATTGAGCCTATTGATCACAAAAAATTAACAAACTCTATCTCATTTAAAAAACCTAGTGAAAAAAGCTCATGCAAGATAATAAATGAAGATAATGTATCAGAATTAGTAAGCTTATTACGTAATGAAGCAAAAGTTATTTAAAAAATTTAAAATATGTCTATATTAGTATTTACAGAAAATTGGGATGGTGCATTCAGAAAAAGTTCATTTGAAGCAGTTTCTTATGCATTTTCAATAGCACAAAAAAAATCAACAAATGTAGTTGCTGTATCAGTTGGTGAAGTCAATAATGAAGAATTAAAAAAACTAGCACTTTATGGCGCATCAACAATAATTAGTTGCTCACAATTAAATAAAGGAAGTAGCAAAGCAGTGGCTCAAAAAATTAGCTCTCTTTCTAATGATTGTTCAATAATTATTTTTTCTAATTCATATGCAAGTAAAGCTATTGCACCACGTGTTTCTGCTAAAATAAAGGCAGGTTATGTAAACAATGTAATTGATCTTCCAGTAAGTTTATCTCCAAATATTGAAGTTAAAAGAAATTCGTTTTCTCTTAAGGCTATTGAACAAACAAAAATTACAACTGAAAAAGGAATTATATCAATTGCTCCAAATTCATATCAAATCATTGAAAATAATATTGATTGTACAATTAAAATTGATGATGTAAATGAAAGCGATACTATAACTGTTGATAGAAGAGAAATGTCAAAGGGAAAAATTTCGTTATCAGAAGCGGAAATTGTTGTTTCAGCTGGAAGAGGTTTAAAAGGGCCTGAAAATTGGAACATGATTGAAGAGCTTGCTGATAATCTCAATGCCGCCACGGCTTGCTCTAAACCTGTGTCCGACATTGGATGGAGACCTCATTCTGAACATGTAGGTCAAACAGGTAAGGCAGTATCTCCTAATTTATACATAGCAATTGGTATTTCTGGAGCAATACAGCATTTAGCAGGAGTTAGCGGATCAAAGGTAATGGTTGTTATTAATACAGATGCTGAAGCTCCATTTTTTAAAGCAGCAGATTATGGAATTGTAGGAGATGCATTTAAAGTAGTTCCTAAACTAATTGAAGAAATCAAAAATCTAAGAGATTAGATGTGGACCTAATTCAATTAGATATAGCTGCAATAAAACAAAGCGATTCTCAAAATAATGCATATGTCTTATTATTAAACGATTCTAAAGGAAGGTATCAATTACCTATTGTAATAGGCTGGTGTGAAGCAAGATCCATTGCAATTGCTCTTGAAGGATCTGAAAAACCTGAACGACCACTCACTCATGATCTATTCAAAACTTTTAGCAATTCATTTAACATTACAATAGAAAGAGTTGTGATTCATACTTTAGTTGAAGGAATATTTCATGCCTCTTTTAATTGCATAAATAAAGATACAGGTGAAGAAATTAGTATTGATTCAAGAGCGTCTGATGCTATTGCATTAGCTATCAGATTTTCATGTCCTATATTTACTTATCAAAAGATTTTGAATACCGCCGGTATTAATACATCGAATAAAAAAGAAGGAGAGGAAAAAAAATCAAATAAAGAAAAGAAGAGGAAAAGAAAAAAAGAAATTCAAAGTTTTACAATTAAAGAACTTAATGAAGCATTGAAAAAAGCTATTAATAACGAAGATTATGAAGCTGCATCAAAAATTAGAGATGAAATCAATAAAAGAAAGGATAATAAATGAAAAAAATAATATTTTTTTTAGCGCTAATTTTTTCTTTTACATCTCTTCAGGCAATTGATATTTCTGGTAAGTGGTATTTTGATTCAATAAAAAAAGTTGGAGATAATTCACTTAATAATTTAAAGCCCATTGCTTCAGATGATTATATGTTTATAAATCAAGATGGTTCCTTTAGCTATAAACTTTCTTTAATACCATTAACTGCAAAAGGAACATGGAAATACGAAAAAGGAATTGTTACATTTAATTACACCAAACCTAACGACACAACAAGATTTTATAGATTTAGTAAGGATGGTGATAAGCTTATACTTACTGAAAATGAAATTAATTACTCCTTCAAAAAAGAAATTATAAGTCCGATTAAAATGAATGGATTCTCATTAACTTCTTTTTTTAGAGGTATTATTGGCATTGTTTCACTTTTATTCATCTCTTTTTTATTCAGTCAAAACAAAAAAAATATTGACTGGAATTTAATTTTAAAGGGCTTGTTAGTTCAGTTTATATTTGCATTACTTATTTTAAAGGCTCCTTTTGTTTCTGATGCGTTTGAATTTATAGGTAAAATATTTACTAAGATTATTTCGTTTACTCAGGATGGAACTATGTTTCTTTTTAGGTCTTTTTCAAGCGGAGTAATAGAGTCTCCACTTGCAAATTTTGCAATTATGATTCTGCCAACTGTAATCTTTTTCTCAGCAATTACATCTCTATTTTACTATTGGAGAATTATTCCGAAAATAGTATATGCTTTTGCATGGTTAATGAAAAAAATAATGAATCTTTCGGGTCCTGAAAGTGTAGCTGCCGCAGGAAATATATTCTTAGGTCAAACGGAGTCTCCCTTACTAATCAAGCCTTATTTAAATAAAATGACAATGTCAGAAATGCTTTGCTTAATGAGTGGTGGAATGGCTACAATTGCTGGGGGAGTATTAGCTGCTTACATAGGTTTCTTGGGAGGTACTGACCCTAATGCACAAATTATTTTTGCCAAGCATTTATTAGCTGCATCAGTAATGTCTGCTCCTGCTGCTATAATAGTTGCTAAAATACTGTTGCCTGAAACAGATAAATTTGAGACTAAACTAGAAGTAAACAAGGATGATATTGGGGCAAATGCATTAGAAGCTTTATCAAATGGAACAAGTGATGGTCTGAAGCTTGCTGTAAATGTTGGAGCAATGCTTCTTGTATTTATCGCCCTAATGTCCATGGCAAATTATACGCTTTTTAAGATAGGAGATTGGACTAATTTAAATGAATGGATTAGTCAACATACGGAGTATTCAGCGCTCTCTTTTAACATGATACTAGGTTATATTGGCGCTCCTATTGTTTGGTTAATTGGTGTTTGCAAAGAAGATATGTTTTTAGTTGGTCAATTACTTGGAGAAAAAACAGTATTGAATGAGTTTGTAGCCTATGTTTCCTTAGGTGAAATGAAAGATGCGGGTAAATTTATTGAGGAAAAATCAATTATTATAGCAACTTATATTTTATGTGGATTTGCTAATTTTGCTTCAATTGGAATACAAATAGGAGGAATTGGAGCTTTAGCTCCTAAAAGAAAAAGTGATCTCTCTAAGTTAGGGGTCTTAGCTTTAATAGCAGGTACTTTAGCCTCTTTATTTACAGCTGCAATTGTAGGAATGATATTATAAAAATGAAA
>MDTD01101105.1_pt1 | contig 14132 bp, 14 predicted proteins | sample 811221 | NCBI WGS metagenome assembly MDTD01 (sample SAMN05326646, study PRJNA326480) | marine metagenome | isolation source: seawater | place: Pacific Ocean: South West | collected 2011
CGCGTCGATCTCGTCGATGAAGATGATGCAGGGCGCGTTCTTCTTGGCCTGCTCGAACATGTCGCGCACGCGGCTGGCGCCGACGCCGACGAACATCTCCACGAAATCCGAACCGGAAATGGTGAAGAAGGGAACATTGGCCTCACCCGCCACCGCACGGGCCGTGAGCGTCTTGCCGGTACCCGGAGGACCGACGAGCAGCACGCCGCGCGGGATCTGGCCGCCGAGGCGCTGGAACTTCTGCGGATCGCGCAGGAATTCCACGATCTCCTGCAGGTCTTCCTTGGCCTCGTCGATGCCGGCCACGTCGTCGAAGGTGACACGGCCGTGGGCCTCGGTGAGCAGCTTTGCCTTGGACTTGCCGAAGCCCATGGCCTTGCCGCCGGCGCCCCCCTGCATCTGGCGCATCACGAAGATCCAGATGCCCAGGATGATGAGCATGGGGAACCACGAGATGAGCGCGCCCAGCAGCGAGAAGTTCTCGGAGGGCGGCCGCGCGTTGATACGCACGCCCTTGGAGCGCAGCAGCTCGACGTACTCGCCCGCCGATTCCGGCGCGTAGGACTGGAAGCGCCCGCCGTTGCGGAACTCGCCGGTAATCAGCTGCCCCTGGATGGTGACATCGGTGACGTCCCCCTGCTCAGCCTGGTTCAGGAACTGGGAGAAGGGAATCTCGCTGCCGACCTGACGCGTATCCTGTCGCTGAAACAGCTGAAACAGGGCGATCAGCAGGAGGCCGATGATGACCCAGAGGGCGAAATTGCGAAAGTGGGCGTTCATTGCGGTTCCTTCGCCGCGGCCGTGCGGCGGTATGCGCTGCGGATGAGGTGCTCACACACCAAGATAGGTCGCGCCACACGACCTGCCAAGGTGAGCGGCGATGATGAGCGTCAACCCGTCTCGTTTTTCTTAAGTCTCCACCGATTCCGGCGTTTTTCCGAGCGAAATCCCCGAAAGTTCCGCCGCTTGTCCGCCGGACCAGGGCAGCAGCGGCCGGATCGAGACCTTTGCCGGCGCCGGGCCGGTCGACAATCCGGGACAATAGGACGCATCGCCAGCCTCCTTCCACAGTGGAACGAGACAGGGACAGGCGGCAAGGGCCGCGCGCGGAAACCCCTTCGGCCGCCGGCGATCCTCCTCGGCAAGCCGGTCGCGGGCCGCCTGTCCGGCAGCCCCCTGTCCGTCGATCCGGGCGGCGAGTTCGCCGCGCGCGACGACTTCCACCGAAACGGCGTCCTCCACGCGAACCACGAAACGTCCGTCCCACAAGATTTCGCAAGGGCCGTTCAGCATCCGCGAGCCGATGCCCCCGCGACCGGCTTCGCGCCAGACCAGAAGCCGCGCCCCGTCGCGGCGCGCCACCACGCCGGAAAGCGTCGCCTGGGCCCGTTCAGCGTCACCGCCGCGTCCGGCGCCGGCAAGGCCCAGCCTGTCGAGAAAACGGGCGAGCCTGTCGCGCCGGGGGGCGTATCCACCCGCCCCGAAGGCCGCAAGGACCCGCACCACGAGACGTTCGCGCAGCAGCGCGGAAGCCGCCTCGAACGCCTCCAGATCGAGCGTGAAGAGCCCGGCTGGATGGCACGTCCCATGCGCGGCGAGCCGCCGCTCCACCTCGGCATCGATCGTATCGGCCGCGTTGGCGCAGTCCCGGGCCAGGTCGCAGAGCCGCTGCGCGGTCAGCCCAAGCCCGGCAAGTTCCGGCAGTTCGGCACGAAGCCTGACGCGGGCATAGGCCGGATCGGAATTCGAGGGATCGCGCGCGAAGGCAAGGTCCGCCGCCTGGCAGGTCGCCTCCAGGCGCGCCTTTCCGAAGTCCAGAAGCGGACGCAGGACCGTCAGCGGTCGCGCGTCCTGGCGCGGCCATGCGCTCTCGCGCCGCATCCCCGCCAGGCCGAAGATCCCGCTGCCCCGCCGCAGGCGCATGAGCACGGTTTCCGCCTGATCGTCGAAATGATGGGCGAGGACGAGCGCCTCGGCCCGCGCTTCCAGACAGGCCGCTCCGAGAAGGCGCTGGCGCGCCCCGCGCGCCGCCGCCTGCAGGCCCGAGCGCGGTTTCTCGCCCTCCCAGTGCAGCACCCGGCAGGTCAGGCCGTGGCGCGCGGCCGCCCGTTCCACCATGCGCGTCTCGGCACGCGCTTCGGGCCGCAATCCGTGATCGAGCGTCAGGACAAGGCAGTCGGGCGCGTCAGGGGTACGATCCCGCCAACACGCGACCAGATGCAGCATCGCCATGGAATCGGGGCCACCCGAAACGGCGAGCGCGATGCGCGAAAGTCCTGAAAGACACGCGAAGGCGATATCCGCTTCCCTGTCGGAAACAGGGCCACCGGCCTCAGGCGGAGCAGCCACTGGACTGCTTCTGGGACTGGGCTTCGGCCCGCACGGCCGTCGGAGCGCCGGGGTATTTGGTCAGCAGTTCCGAGAAGGTGGCGCAGGCAGCTTCAGTCTGCCCAAGTCCCTTGAGGGACAGGCCGAGCTTCAACAGGCTGTCCGTGACCTTCGAGCTGTCGGGATAGTCGGTGTACCCCTTGAGGAAGGCATCGGCCGCATCGCGGTATTTCTTGCGTGCATAGAGGCTTTCGCCGATCCAGAACTGCGCGTTGGCCGAAAGCGGGTCGTTGGGGTGGGTCTCCAGGAACCGGCGAAATCCGGTCTCCGCTCCCGCGTAGTCGCCCGCGACCATCATCGAATAGGCGCTGTCGTAGTCGTCACGCGGAATGCCTCCGGCAAGGGCGGACGGCTGCCCGCCCGGGGAAGCACCGGCGTTGCCTCCGCCCGTGACGGGAGCAAGGCCCGAGCTTCCCGAGCCCGGCACCGCCGGATCGTAGCCGGAATTGGCGGGCGGCTGGCCCGCATCCGCACCACCGCCCTGGCCACCACGGGCAAGGGCGGAAAGGTCGAGCGGACCGGAGGCCGGAGCGTTGTCCTGGCTGTAGCCGTCCTGGCCGTAACCGCCCTCGCGGGCGAACTCGGCATCGCCGGAGCCCTGGTCGGCGGCCGGCTGGCCGTCCGAGCCCAGGCGAAGCTGGCCGAGGTTCGTGGGACCGGCGGCTCCATAGCTCTCCCCGGCTCCCGTGCCGGCCGGCGGCGTCGCCGCCCCGCCCGCGTCGGACCGGTTGCCCGAGCCGCCACCGCCCTGCTCGAGCTGCTGCAGGCGATACTCGTTGTCCTCCTGCATCCGGCGGATCTGCTCCTGCAACTGGCGCACCTGATGGCTGAGCTGCTCGACCTGGCCGGTCAGCGTGCGCATCTGGTCCTCGACCTGGTTGAGCCGCACGGTGGCCTCGCCATCGTCCCGGGACCCGCCGCCGAAAAGCTGCGCGGATGCCGGAGCCGGCACGAGGGCGAGCACCAGAAGCGCCGCCAGCAGCCGCGTCACAAGGGTCCGTGATCCGGGCGTGGATCGGATATGCGTCATGCCAGTCCTCCGTGGGGCCGCCGGGATGCCGGAGATCCGGTCAAGGCTCTGGCGGCCAGCGTGAAAGAGATAGCACAGGGCCTTGCGACTTCGGCCAAATTTTGGCGTTTCCCGCAAGAGGCCCGTTCCGCGCGCAAAACGCGAAACGGCCGGAGGCTCACGCCTCCGGCCGTCGCGGCAATCCGGGACATGCGCCCCTGAAAACTCAGCTTCCGGCGTTGTTCAGCACCGTGACGGCACGCCGGTTCTGCGACCAGCAGCTCTCGTCGTTGCAGACGGCGACCGGGCGTTCCTTGCCGTAGGAAACGGTCTTGATCCGGCTCGCGGAGACACCGCGCGCCACCAGATAGTTGCGCACCGCATCGGCACGCCGCGCGCCGAGCGCGATGTTGTACTGGCGCGTGCCGCGCTCGTCCGCGTGGCCCTCGATGGTGACCGTGTAGCGGCTGTAGGAGCCGAGCCACTGGGCCTGCTTGTCCAGCGTCGCGGTCGCCTGGGCCGAGAGGTTGGTCTGGTCATTGGCGAAATAGACACGGTCGCCGACATTCACCACGAAGTCCTGGCCGGTGCCCGGCTGGACGTTGCCGGTGAGTCCCTCCGGCTTGGTCTGCGCGCAAGCCGCAAGCGCCAAGGCACCCGCAACGACGAACGCCACGCGCGTGCTGCGTCCTCGCATCCCGAAACTGATCATCTGCCCTTACTCCTGATCCCCACCGCCCCGACAGGGTAAACGCTTCTACAGCGAAAGCGGTTAAATGCGCGTTGACCAACGTGGTTAACAAATCGTCACCGCTTCATTTCGCGACGACGCGCCACGCGGGCCCTGATGATGGCGCGTTCCCAAGGATCTCCGTTCAGGGAACGCGCCGAGTCTAGCTTTTGCACCTCACTCCAGCAAGGGCGACCAGGCCGGATCCGAGGCGAAGGCTGGTGTCGGCACGCGGCGTTCATTGTAGCCCGTCAGGTCGACGGTCCAAAGCTGGGGCCCGCCGTTGGCGCCCGGCGTGTCGCGGAAGAACACCAGCACACGGCCGTTCGGCGCCCAGGACGGCCCCTCGTTGTGATAGCCCTCGGTAAGGATGCGCTCGCCCGAGCCGTCCGGCTTCATGACACCGATCATGAAGCGGCCCTGGTTCATCTTGGTGAAGGCGATGAGATCGCCGCGCGGCGACCACACCGGCGTCGAGTAGCGCCCCGGGCCGAAGCTGATGCGCTGCGGATTGCTGCCGTCGGCGTTCATCACGTAAAGCTGCTGGGAGCCGCCCCGGTCGGACTCGAACACGATCTGGCGCCCGTCCGGAGAGAACGACGGGCTGGTGTCGATGGCCGGCGTGTTGGTCAGCCGCGTGGTCCGCCGCGAGCGCAGGTCCATCTCGAAGATGTTGGCGTTTCCGCCCTGCTGCAGGCTCATGGCCACCTTCTGCCCGTCGGGCGAGAACCGCGGCGCGAAGGTCATGCCGGGGAAGTTGCCGACCACCTCCTGCTGTCCGGTCTCGATGTTGAGCAGATAGACCCGCGGGTCGCTGCCGGTCCAGGACATGTAGGTCACTTCCTGGCGCGAGGGCGAGAAGCGCGGCGTCAGCACCAGGTTGGCGCCATTGGTCAGGTAGCGCACGTTGGCACCGTCCTGGTCCATGATCGCCAGCCGCTTGACGCGCTTGTCCTTCGGCCCCGTCTCGTCGATGAAGGCGATGCGGGTGTCGAAATAGCCCTTCTCGCCGGTCAGGCGCTCATAAATCGCATCGGCGATGATATGGGCCATGCGGCGCCAGTTGTCCGTGGAGGTGTAGAACTGCTGGCCGAGCATCTGCTGGCCGGAGAACACGTCCCAGAGCCGGAACTCCGCGCGGATGCGCCCGTCCGCCTGCCGCTGGATGGCGCCCACCACGAGCGCCTGCGCGCCGATGGGACGCCAGGAGGCGAACTGCGGCGACGTGTTTATGTTCACGTCCTTCTCGATGAAGCTCGCCGGATCGAGCGCGCGGAAGAGGCCCGACCGCACCAGATCGGCGGAGATGACGCCGCTGATCTCGCCCGCGAGCTGGGCATCCTGATCCTGCCCGGTGAACGCGGGAATGGCGATGGGCAGCGGCTCGATGTTGCCTTGGGTGATGTCGAGTTCCACGACCGCCCGTGCCGGGCCGGCCGGAAGGAGCATCACACCCCAGATCACCGCCGCGCAGACGATCGCCGCCACGCGCACGAGGCTGCGGCTTGCGTCAATGGCTGCCTGTCTCGTCATCAATCGAGCTCCCTCACTCGCGCTGTCGCCCGCCTCGCCTGTCGCGAGATCGCAGGCCCTCGCAGTCCGATTTCGGCGGCGTGTCCTGCCGCCCCGATCCTGACCCGCCCGGCCTCAGCCGCCAAGCAGATCACGCGGATCGAAGTTGATGATGACCTCGCGCCAAAGGTCGTGTTTTGCCGCCGGCATCGAATAGGGCTGACAGCGCAGGACGGCACGTCTTGCGCTCTCGGCCGCGATGCCGAACGACGGATTGGCGCTGGAATTCAGAACCTCGGGCCGCTGGTCGACCTCGCCCGAGCGGGTCAGGGAGATCTTCAGCCGCACCGCGAGATCGGAGGCGCCGGCCGCGCCCACGGGCGGGCTCCAGCACCGCTGGATCTGCGCGCGCAAGGCGTCGAGCTCCGACTGGCTCATGGTCACGCCGCTCTCGCCGCGCTGGCTGCCGAGCGAAGCGGGCGTGTCGGTCTGGTTGGTCGATCCACCGCCGGTCGGCTCCACCTTGTTGAGAAGCGCGGCGATATCGTTCGGGTTGAACTCGCGCGGCTTCTCCGCCGTCTGCGTCGGGCGCGGCGGCGGCGGGGTCGGCTTGGTGCGCGGGCGCACGTTCACCGGCTGCGGCGCGGGAGGCTCCGGCTCCTTCGGCGGCTCGGGCTTCGGCTCCGTCTTCGGCTCCGCAGCCTTGGGCGCGGGCGCGGGCTCCTTCGGGGCCGGGGCCGGCTCGGGCTCCTTCGGCGCGGGGGCCGGCTCCTTGGGCGCCGGCGGCGTCGGCGCGGGCGGTGTGGGAGCCGGTGGCGTCGGGGTCGGAGGCGTCGGTGTCTTCTGGGCCTGCTTCGTCTCCGGCGCCGGCTTTTCAGCCGGCTTTTCCGAAGGCTTCGTCGCCTCGACCTCGCGCAGCTCCGCCGTCTTCTCGCCGACACGCAGCTTGGTCACTTCGGAGACGGGAACGAGATCGACGGGCAGCGTGTCCACCGGCGGGACCTCGAACGGTCTCGCATCGGGAAGGGCGACAACCCCCCAAAGCAGCACGGCCAGATGGCCGGCAGTCGATGCGATGAGCCCGACGCGCATGGGTCTACTGCTGCTCCTCGAGCGTGACCAGCGCCAGCCGCTTGTAGCCGGCCGCGCTGATGCGGGCCATGACCTTCATGATCGTTCCGTAGTCGGCGTTCTCGTCGCCGCGCACGAAGATGCGCTCCTCGTAGCCGCTCTCGGCGATCGCCTGCAGCTTCGCGATAAGCTCTTCCGGATCGATCTCCGTCTCCTGGATGTAGACCCGGCCGTCCGCCGCCACCGACACGGTGATCGGCTCGTTGACGCTGTCGACCGGCTTCGCCTGCGTTTCCGGCAGGTCGAGCGGCACGCCCACGGTCAGCAGCGGCGCCGCGACCATGAAAATGATCAGGAGCACCAGCATCACGTCCACGAAGGGCGTGACGTTGATCTCGCTCATCGGCTGCTGGCGACGACGACGGCGGCCGCGACCGCCGCTTTCGCGCGCTCCGCCCATCTGCATCCCCATGGCTCAGCCCCTCTCGTCGATCTGCCGCGACAGGATGGCGGAAAACTCGTCGGCAAAGCCTTCCATGCGCCCGGACAGCTTGGCCGCGTCGGCGGACAGCTTGTTGTAGGCGATCACCGCCGGAATGGCGGCCAGAAGCCCGAGCGCGGTGGCCAGGAGCGCCTCGGCGATGCCCGGTGCCACCACGGCGAGATTGGTGTTCTTCGAGGCCGCGATGGCCTGGAAGGAGGTCATGATGCCCCAGACGGTGCCGAACAGGCCGATGAAGGGCGCCGCCGCACCGACGGTGGCAAGCACCAGCAGCCGTCCCTCCAGCCGCTCCGCCTCTCGCGCGATGGTCACGTCCATGACCCTGTCGATGCGCTGGCGCAGGCTGGCGATCGCGGGCTTGGCGCTTTCATGGGACCGCTTCCACTCGCGCATCGCCGCGATGAACAGCGCGGCCATGCCGTGGTTCGCCCGCCCCGACAGCGTGCGATACAGGTCCTCCAGCGACTGGCCGGACCAGAACACGGTCTCGAAACGGTTCATCTGTCGCCGCGTGCGCACGTAGAGCAGCCACTTGTCGACGATGATGGCCCAGCACCACACGGAGGCGCCGATCAGCCCCAGCATGACCAGCTTGACCACAAGGTGCGCCTGCATGAACAGCGCGAAGAAGGACAGATCCCCCTGCGGCGCGGCGAGGGTCGATTGTGCAAGTTCAACCGGATTCATCTATGTCTGGACCTCTTGCCCGATACCAATGGCGTCTTCATGAACCGCTGCAAACCGCCTCGGGACGCCGCTCGCGAAAAATTCGGGCGCAGGCGAGTTCGGGGCGTTCGACCGGTCACTCCGGACGCATCCGGGCCGTCAGTCGTCCGCCTGTATCAACCGCCTGCTTGGCGAGGGAATAGGGCAAAACTGCGACTGAATCGGCCGAAAGCTCGCGGCATTGAGCACCTGTTAAGGTTACTTCGGCGTTAAGGTCGCCCGCCGGGCTGCGCAAGACGCTCGGCAAGACCTGCCGGAAGCCTGCGTGGCCGGCCCTGAGCGGAAATGACAACGACGGTCACGCTTGCGTGAAAGAGAAGCGTCCCGCCCCGCCGGATCGACTGGTCGAGCACCAGGCGGGCGCCGCGCGCCTCGCGCAGCCGCGTCTCCACCTCCAGAAGGTCGTCGATGCGCGCGGGGGCATGAAAGTCGAGTTCCATGTGCCGCACGGCGAACGCGAGGCTCTCGCCGTGCTCGCCCGCCTCCAGCGCCGCATGATGGATCCCGCAAAGACGCAGGAAGTCCGAGCGGCCACGCTCGGCGAACTTCAGATAGGCGGCGTGATAGACGACGCCGGAAAAGTCCGTGTCCTCATAGTAGATGCGCACCGGCAGAACGTGTCCGTCGTCGGTCAGGCGCCCCGCAAGATCGGGCCAGTCCGCCTCGCCCCGCGATCCCGTATCGTGTCCGCCAGCCATTGCCTCAGGCTCCGTTGCCGTCCGGGTCCTCGGCGAAGAGGCCGAGTTGCGGCGCCCCCGGCCCTTGCGGCACGGCGAGCCCCAGATGGCGGAATGCCTGGGCCGTCAGCACACGCCCGCGTGGGGTGCGCTGGAGGTAGCCCTCCTGGATCAGATAGGGTTCGACGATCTCCTCGATCGCATCGCGCGGTTCCGAAAGCGCCGCCGCGATGGTCTCGATGCCCACCGGCCCGCCACCGAACTTGAGCGCGATCTGGCTGAGATAGCGCCTGTCGAGCTGGTCGAGGCCGGCGCTGTCCACCTCGAGCTGGGTCAGCGCCCGGTCGGCAATGGCGGCATCGACGCTTTCCTGCCCGGCGAAGACGGCGAAATCGCGCACCCGGCGCAGCAGGCGGCCGGCGATGCGCGGCGTGCCACGCGCGCGGCGCGCGATTTCGCGCGCGCCATCCTCACTCATGCCGATGCCGAGAATCCGCGCGCCGCGCGTCACGATCAGCTCCAGCTCTTCCGGCGTGTAGAACTGCAGCCTGACGGGAATGCCGAAACGGTCGCGCAGCGGCGTTGTCAGCAGGCCGAGCCGCGTGGTCGCCGCGACGAGCGTGAAACGCGAAAGATCGATCTTGACCGACCGCGCCGCCGGCCCCTCACCGATGATGAGGTCGAGCTGGAAGTCCTCCATCGCCGGATAGAGCACCTCCTCGACCGCCGGGCTGAGGCGGTGGATTTCGTCGATGAAGAGCACGTCGCGCTCTTCGAGATTTGTGAGAAGCGCCGCGAGATCGCCCGCCTTGGCGATCACCGGACCCGACGTGGCGCGAAAGTTCACGCCGAGCTCACGCGCCATGATCTGCGCGAGCGTCGTCTTGCCGAGACCGGGAGGTCCGACGAAGAGCACATGGTCCAGCGCCTCGCCGCGCGCCTTGGCGGCGCCGATGAAGACCTTGAGGTTGGCACGCGCCTGCGCCTGGCCGACGAAGTCGTCAAGCACCTGCGGGCGCATCGTCGTGTCGATCTCGTCGCCACGCGTTTCCGGCGTCACGATGCGCGTGCTGCCGTCGCCGATCTCCTCGCCGCTCATCGGGCAAGCTCCTTGAGGCCGAGACGGATCAGCGCCGAGGTCTCCGCATCCTCACCGGCCGTCTTCATCGCGGCCGCCACCGCCGCGCTCGCCTGTGCCTGGGCATAGCCAAGGTTCACGAGCGCCGACACGGCGTCGCCCGCGTTGGTGGCGACGTCGGACTTGGCCTGCGTCGAGACCGCGATGGTGCCGGCATCCACGCTGGCGAAGGCCGGCGCCTTGCTCTTGAGCTCCGAGACGATGCGCTCCGCCACCCGCTTGCCGATACCGGGCGCCCGCGTGATCGCCGTGATGTCCCCGAGCGCGATCGCATTGGCGATCTCGGACGCGCTGAGCACTCCCAGCGCGCCGAGCGCCACCTTGGCCCCCACGCCCTGCACGGTGAGCAGAAGCTGGAACCACGCCTTCTCGGCCGCGCTGCCGAACCCGTAGAGGCGGATCATGTCCTCGCGCACGATTGTCTCGATGTGCAGCACCGCCGCCTCGCCCTGCGACGGCAGCCCCTGAAGAACGCGCGCGGGCGCGAAAACCAGATAGCCGACGCCGTGAACGTCGAGGATGACGTGATCCTCGCCGACCTCGTCGACGACGCCCTTGAGCTTGCCGATCATGCGGCCCCCTGCTGAGAAAGCCGCACGGCGGCCGGCTGGTTGCGATGCTGGGCATGGCACACGGCGATCGCCAGCGCGTCCGCCGCGTCGTCCGAGTTGAACACCGCCTTGGGCATCAGAACCTTCACCATCATGCGGATCTGGTCCTTTTCCGCGTGCCCCGTGCCGACCACGGTCTTCTTGACCAGGTTCGGCGCGTATTCCGCCACCGACAGCCCGTTCAGCGCCGGCACCAGCAGCGCCACGCCCCGCGCCTGTCCGAGCTTCAGCGTCGCGCCCGCGTCCTTGTTGACGAAGGTAAGCTCGACGGCCGCCTCGTGCGGGTCGGCATCCGCGACGACCTTCTGCAATCCGTCGTGAAGCTGCCGCAGCCGCTCGGCCAGCGGAAGCTTGTTGTCGGACGTGATCGTGCCGCTGGCGCAGAAGCGGAGGCGGTTGCCCTCGGCCACGATGAGCCCCCAGCCGGTACGCCTGAGACCGGGATCAATCCCGAGGATTCGAATCGCCGCTGTCATGGAACAAACCGGTAACGTTTTTCGCGCCCCAAGGCCAGAACAACCGGGCAACATGCACCGCGCGAACGCGCGTCAGCGTTCGGTCAGCTTCAGCTCGATGCGCCTGTTGCGGGCAAGGGCCTCCTCGCTCTCGCCCTCCTCGAGAGGCTGGAACTCGCCGAAGCCGGCGGCCACGAGCCGCGCCGGGTCCACGCCCTGGTCGATGAGGAACCGCACGACCGAAATGGCGCGCGCCGCCGAAAGCTCCCAGTTGTTGCGGAAGCGTCCGGTGCCCGACAGCGGCCTGGCATCCGTGTGGCCGTCGACCCTGAGCACCCAGTTGATCTCCGGCGGGATCTCGACCGCCAGTTCCTTGATCGCCTCGGCGAGCTTGACGAGTTCCTGCTCGCCCTCCGGATTGATCGTGTCGGAGCCGGAGGAGAACAGCACCTCCGACTGGAACACGAAGCGGTCGCCCACCACGCGGATGTCGGAGCGCTGCGACAGGATCTCGCGCAGCCTGCCAAAGAAATCCGACCGATAGCGCGACAGTTCCTGCACCCGCTGCGCCAGCGCCACGTTCAGCCGCCGGCCGAGGTCGGCGATCTTCGTCTGGCTCTCGCGGTCTCGCCTTTCGGAAGCCTCGAGGGCATCCTCCAGCGCGCCGATCTGGCGACGCAGGGCGGATATCTGCTGGTTGAGGAGTTCAACCTGTGACAGCGCGCGCTGGGAAACCCGCTTTTCCTCGTCGAGCTGGCCTTCCAGCTCGGCCACCGTCCCGCCCGCCCGGTTCGCCTCGCTGGAGGAGGCCGAAAGCAGGCCCTGAAGCCGATCGCGCTCGGATTCCGCGTCGTTGAGATTGGCCGTGAGGGTGGCGATCGTGTCCTGCAGATCGCGGCCCGAGGCACGCTCCAGCGCCAGGAGTTCGGTCAGTTCGCTGATCTGCGCGTTGAGGCGGTTGAGCACCGTGTCGCGGCCGGACAGCTCCTGACCGAGGAAGAACTGGGCCAGCACGAAGACCGACAGCAGAAAGATGATGACGAGCAGGAGCGACGCCATGGCATCGACGAAGCCCGGCCAGTAGTCCGTGCGCGTTTCCCGCCGTCTCATGCGCGTGCCGGCCATGTCTCCCTACCTCACGGTTCAGGCCCCGGGACCGCCTTCGCGGCCCGCCGCCTCAGCGGTCGCCGTCGCCCAGCCGGTCGAAGGCGCTCGACATGGAACGCAGGAGCTGCTCGATGCGCTTCTGCTGCTCCGATTGCTCCTCCGCCCAGTTGCGCATCATCTGCTGCTCGCCGCGCACATGCTGCACCAGCCCCTGGATGCCCTCGGCAAGGTTTGCCATGGCGAGCGCCGCGTTGCGGTTGGTTCCCCCGCCGCCGCCTCCGCCCTCGGCCATGCTCTGGCGCAGGTTGTCGATGGCGACACGCAGCTCGACGAGCCCCGCGGTTCCCCCGGTGCCGACACCGTCTTCCGGCTCGATATCGGTCAGCGTCGAGAGCCAGTCCTCAAGCTCGTTGTAGAAGCGGTTCTGAGCCTGCCCCGCCTGAAGGTCGAGGAACCCGAGGATCAGCGAACCGGTCAGGCCGAACAGCGAGGACGAAAACGCTGTGCCCATTCCCGAAAGCGGGGCTTCCAGTCCGGCCTTGAGATCCTCGAAGATGACATTGGCGTCGCCCGAACCCACGTCGAGGCTCTGGATCGTCGCATTGACCGAGCCGACGGTCTGCAGCAGGCCCCAGAAAGTGCCGAGCAGACCCAGGAACACGAGCAGGCCCGTCAGGTAGCGGGCCATCTCGCGCGCCTCGTCGAGGCGCATCCCGATGGAATCGAGAATGGAGCGGGTGGTCGCCGGCGAAAGGATCGTGTCGCCGGCGCGATTGCCCAGCAGGGTCGCCATGGGCGCCAGCAGCACCGGGGGCCGGCGCACCTCGATGCCCGGATCGCCGAGGCGGAACCCGTTCACCCAGTTGACCTCCGGAACCAGCCGGATGACCTGGCGGATGGCGAGCAGGATGCCGATCGCGCCGGTTGCCAGGATCAGGCCGTTCAGCCCGGGATTGCTCATGAAGGCGGTTGCGATCTGGCGGTAGAGGATGAGCGCGAGAAACGCGAACACCGCCAGAAAGATCACCATTCGGATCAGATAGATCCAGGGGCTGGACAGGCTGTAAGGATCATAGGCGCGCGCCATGTCGGCTTGCTTCTCCCTGTTTCGGCCGTACCCCTTGATAGCGTGATTTTTCCCGGGCTGGAAAGCCGTAATGTCGAACCGGGACCTGCCTCAGGCGTTGGCGTTGGCCAGCAGCTTGCGAAGCTGGCCCTGGATATGCTCGTTGCCGGCCACGATCGAGGCGGTGCCGAACATGTCGTCCTTGCCCGTGATGTCGCTGACGAAACCGCCCGCCTCGCGCACCATCAGGATGCCGGCCGCCATGTCCCACGGCTTCAGGCCGTGTTCCCAGTAGCCGTCGAACCGGCCGGAGGCGACCCAGGCGAGATCGAGCGCGGCCGCGCCGCAGCGCCGGATACCGGCAACCTCACCCATCACGTGGCGGATTTCCTTGAGCGAACGCGCGTGATCGCCAACACCCAGGAACGGGATGCCCGTGCCGATCACGCTGTCCGGCAGCGCCTTGCGCGAGGCGACGCGCAGCCGGCGGTCATTCATGAAGGCGCCACGGCCGCGCTCGGCGGTGTAAAGCTCGTCCATGACCGGATTGAAGATCACGCCGGCGACGATCGTGCCCTCGCGCTCCAGCGCGATCGACACGTTGAAGATCGGAATGCCGTGCAGGAAATTGGTGGTGCCGTCGAGCGGATCGACGATCCAGCGGTGCTGGGGATCCTCGCCCGGGATCTCGCCCGACTCCTCCATCAGCAGGCCATAGTCCGGGCGGGCCTTCTGGAGTTCGGCGCGCACGATCTTTTCCGCCGCGATGTCGGCGGCCGACACGAAGTCGCTCGGCCCCTTGCGCGACACCTGCAGGTTCTCGACCTCACCGAAGTCGCGAGCGAGGCTGCGGCCGGCCTTGAGGGCCGCCTGGACCATGACGTTGAGAATGGCGGAGCGGGACATGGACGAATACCTGGATCTGGCCGGGCCGTCTCGCGCCGCGCGGACTCATCGCGGCGTGGGGCGCACTGGCGGGGAAAAGGCGCGAGGCATGCCGCTGCACGCCTCGCGAAACCGGGAAGAGGCGGGGACGGCTCAGTCCGCGCGGCGCACGTACTCGACAAGCTCGGTGTCGACGACGATGCGCTCGCCGGCCGTGATGAAGGGCGGCACCATGACGCGCACGCCGTTCTCCAG
>MDTD01074177.1_pt1 | contig 14130 bp, 15 predicted proteins | sample 811221 | NCBI WGS metagenome assembly MDTD01 (sample SAMN05326646, study PRJNA326480) | marine metagenome | isolation source: seawater | place: Pacific Ocean: South West | collected 2011
ATCTGCTTTAGCCGCATCTGTAGGAGCAAAGGTTACACGATATGCTGGTTTAAGAGGAAAGTATGACTTCATGGCAGAAATCGAAGGAACTTTCGAACAAGCTGCTGCAGCAGCAATGGTGGCTGTATCAAGTGGTGCGGTATCAGATTTTACAATTTTAGAAGATGTAAATCTAAATGATATTGCAAAAACCGCACAGAAGATGGCAACGTCTTATAAAGAGCCTGGAAAATAATTATTTAGTAAAGGCAATACATATTAAGGAGTCGATAAATTTAATTTGATTTTTATATTTTAAACTAATTTCCTCGACTCCTTCATAAATTTGTTTATCTGTCATTTTTAATAAGCATGAAATATATCGATTTTTTATCATTTTAATATAAGAAGTTTTTTTCAAATTAACTTTAAAATTAAAATAACTAATATTAATTCTTTTGAGCACTTTTTTTATATTTGTGAAAATTTTATCATCTTTTTTCAAACTGATTTTTAATTTTTTTTTAAACGATTTAAAAACTGGAATTTGATTACCTTTTGTTTTTAAGGAAAAAATTAGCAACCTACCTTTGTTTACTAATGAAGATCTACATAAATTAAGCAAGATAATTCGATCCTTTTTGCTTAAAAGATGAATAACTTGCTTGATTATTATCAGGTCAAATTTTTCACCTTTTTTAAGAAATTTAATAGCATCACATTTTATAAATCTTATATTTTTCTTAACATCTCTGTGTCTTACAACATCTATTCCGGTAGGTTTTGTTTTAAACTTGAATGTTTTCTGGAGCCTGCTCATAATATTAGCTCTCCCACACCCTATATCTAGAATTTTAGTATTTTTATTTAATTTTTTCTTAGTTTTTACAAAAGTGCAGAAACTTTTAATATATCTTTCTGAAGCAAGCCAAGTTTTATTATCCCAGTTTTTCAAATTTTTCATAATTATTAGATAGCATTCAAAATATTACTTTGCTATAATTTATTAGTGAGTACATCATTTCAAACAAAAATACCTAATTCTTTGAATGAACATTGGATGCCTTTTTCGTCAAATAAGGACTTTAAAAAGAATCCCAGAATTATTGTAGGAGCAGAGGGTATTTATCTTAAGACACACCAAGGAAAATCCTTAATTGACGCTAGTTCAGGTTTATACTGTAACCCTTTGGGTCACGGTAGAAAGGAAATTATTCAAGCAATTAAAAATCAATTAGAAAAATTAGATTATACTATGCCTTTCCAACAAGGTTATGGAGGTTCATTTGAACTTGCAACTATGATTGCTCAAAAAACTCCTGAAGATTTGAATAGAATTTTTTACACTATTTGCGGATCAACAGCAGTTGAAACAGCTATTAAGATATCAGTAGCTTATTTTAGATCTATAGGGCAAACAAATAGATTTAAATTTGTTGGAAGAGAAAGAGGCTATCATGGCATGAATATTGGTGCACTAACTGTTGGTGGTATTCCAAATAATTCAAAAGAATTTAAAAATATTTTAATGCCAGGCGTTGAGCATATGAGACATACTTTTTTACCAGATCATAAATTTGTAAAAGGACAACCAGAAACCGGCTCTGAGCTTGCTGATGATTTAGAAATAATAGCAAAGAAATTAGGCGGTGAAAATATTGCAGCATGTATTGTTGAGCCAATTGCTGGATCAACGGGTACTTTAATTCCTCCAAAAAATTATTTGCAAAAGTTGAGAAAAATTTGTGATAAACATGGAATACTTTTAATTTTTGATGAAGTTGTAACAGGGTGGGGTAGAACTGGTTCAGCTTTTGCTGCACAAGAGTTTGGTGTCACTCCAGATATAATAACAATGGCTAAAGCCACGACAAATGGAATAGTGCCTATGGGCGTAGTTGCTGTTAGAGAAAAAATTTATCAATCAGTTATAGATGCATCACCCGATGGTGCAGTAGAGTTATTTCATGGATATACTTATTCTGGAATTCCAGTTGCTGTATCAGCTGCAATAGCGGTTCAAAAAATATTTGATAAAGAGGATATTTTTAATAAAGTTAAAAAAATGTCTAGTTATTTCGAAGAAGGTTTACACTCTCTTAAAGATCTTAAATGTGTCGAAAGTATCAGAAACTACGGATTATTAGGAGGTATAGATATTACAATGAAAGACAAGCCTGGAAAAGCCGGTTTCAGTGTTTATAAAAAATGTTATGACGCTGGTGTAAACATTAAGCCAACTGGAGACGCATTAATAATTGCCCCACCTTTTATATGTGAAAAAAAACATATTGATGAAATAATAGATAAATTAAGATTAGGGATTAAAAACCATCTGCGTGCCTAATTACAACCCATTTTGAACCTGTGTACCAATATACTAAAAAACTTAAGTAAATTAATAAAAATATCACCCAAATTGAACAAATTAAAATTTGATCATGATAGAAGTTATGATTAAATGACAATAAGTATGAGCGCACAACCAAAATTTAAAGAAGACAATCAATCTAATCAAGAAGTTGATTTAAGAGAAAAGAAAGTTAACTTGAACGATTTAGTTAACAGAATGAATCTTGAAAAAAAAAAAAGAGAAAAAAAACACATATATTTTATCGGCTGCAGCAATTTCAGCGGTGACAGTTTTTGGTATAATTTTAACTTTATAACCTTCTCAAGATAATTTATTCATCAAAAATCAAGGTTTTCTAAAATTTCATTAAATAAAATAAGTTTATTATGATCACAAGATTCGTTAACTTAATTTATGAAGTTAGAAAAAATTAATAAATTTTTTAAAATTATTGCTTTTTATTTATTATTATTTTTTTCTTTTGATATTGTTTATAGCAATTTTTTTTACAAGTCAGATTTAAAATATAACTGTTATAAATACACAAATAATTTTCATTTTTTACAAAAAAATTGTAAAGCAAAAGAAAAATGGATAAAAAAAGCTGTAGCATATAATGTATTTACAGACGAAAATGGTTTTAGATTTAGTGGTTTAAAAAAAGAAATATCCAAAAATAATGCTTTATTTTTTGGAGACTCTTTTACCTACGGAATGGGATTAGAGTACAATAAAACTTTTGTAGGAATAATTGAAAATGAGATTTCCTCATACAATATAATTAATTTTGGCGTTCAAGGTTATAGCCCTTCTGTATATTTATATCAGCTTAAAAAATTTAAGGACGGTAATAATAATGCGAAAAAAATTTTTGTTACTTTAGATTTATCTGATGTTTTTGAGGAAGCATCTATTTGGAAAAATGACAAAAATTATGATCATCCTATTTTAAGAAATGAGAGAAATTTAAATGAAGATGAAAAAAAATTAAGCTTTAAAGATAAAAATTTTAAAGCATCTAGATTCATTGCTAGAAAAATTAATAATTTTTTTAGAAAATTGAGATTAAGTAATTATAATTCGTCCAATTTAAAAAAAATACCAGGGAATTCAGGCTGGGGAAATTTTATTTTTACAGAGCTATCAGAAACAGATCAGTCGCTATGGCACCCAATAGGATTTGAAGCTGCTATAAAAAAAATAGACAATAATTTTTTATCAATTGGAAAAATCGCCAGTCAGATGAAAGCGGATTTTTATATAATAATATATCCATGGCCGGATACCATCTATAATGGTCAGAAAAAATTTAATTGGGAAAAATATTCTTCTAACTTGTGCAAAATTTCAAATTGTAAAAAATTGATTAATCTATTTCCAGATTTTAACAATATTAGAAAAAACAATGCAAATTGGCTTAATAAATTGTTTATTGCAGGAGACTTACATATCACGCCATTTGGACAAAAACTAATATCAAAAAAAATTATTCAAGAGGGGTTTAATGAATAACGAAGCTAATCATTATTCCTCACTTGATCTTTTAAGAGGAATTAGTGGATACGGTGTAGCTGTATCCCATTACTTCGCATTTCTACATGGCAATCAAAAATTTGAATACATCTCCTTCTTATTCGTCGAATTTTTTTTTATTTTGAGTGGATATGTTTTATTTCCTCAACTCATTAAAGTATTTAATAACAAAAAAAATCTTATTTACTTTTACGTTAGAAGATGGCTTAGAACTATTCCGCTCTACACCTTGTGCCTTTTGATGATCTCATTAATTTTTGATAAAATTTTTAGTCTTGATTTTTTTAAGTATTTATTCTTTTTACAAGATATAAAACCCAACTTTTTAGATGAAGCTTATTATCCAATAGTCTGGTCACTATCAATTGAGGAATTTTTTTATATAATCTTTCCAATCATTCTAATTTTAATAAGAAGAGATTTAGCAGCTAAATTGATTATTTTATTGGCTTTAATTATAATAACTAAATTTTTTATAATAGACTCCATCGATTTAAAGTTTTTTAGAACCGGCACTTTTATTCGTTTTGATGCTATTCTTGTAGGATTCTTATGTAGATATTTTATTGAAAAAATAGATAAAAAATTTTTCCTTTTAATTTTCAGTATAATTCTTTTATTCATTTTTTTATCCGCAGAAAACTATTTCCTTGGAAACAAATCAATAAGTTTTGTGAAAATGTCACTAATATTTTTAATGCAAATTTTAAGTATCTTATTTGTTTATTTATTTATATCGTTCGAAGAAACTATACTTATTAAAAAGATACAAAAATTCTCATCATTAGTCTCAAAACAAACTTATTCAGTTTATTTAACACATATGATTTTCATATATGTTTTTCTAAACTTTAAAATGCAAAGTTGGATTGAATTTATTTTTTATATAATTTCATTATTTGCAACCTCCACCTTTTTATATTATTTTATTGAAGATCCAATTCTTAAAAGAAGACCAAAGTTAAAATATGATTAGTAATTTAATAAATTGTTTGAAGTTTTTCTTTAATAAGAATAAAAAATGGATAATTCCTTTTGTAGTAATTCTCCTTGTATTTGTTTTAATAAATTTTTTTCTAACAAACGAGGGTTTCAGACCTTTTGGGTATACAATATAACATTTGAAACAATTAAAAATTTGCTATAAATGATATTATATTGGCGAGGTAGCTCAGTTGGTTAGAGCACAGGACTCATAAGCCTGGGGTCGGCGGTTCGAATCCGCCCCTCGCTACCATTTATAGTTGTTAATTATTTTTTTGATTTTAATAATGAATTTAATTTGTTTAAATTCATTGAAGAGTTGAGAGGCATTTTACTTTTATTAGATCTTAAATACTTCTTTTTAACTTTTTGATACCTTGTTACAAATTTGTAAACAGACGATTTAGGGCCACCTATATTAAGTACACCCTTTAAATGCATTATTTTCTTAAATATCTTTATAAAATCTTCATGGAATATAAAATTTGTTATCATATTTGCGTAAGCAGATTTATGAACGAAAGGCTTTTCGGTCATGCTAACTCTTAGTATTAAAGAATTTTTATAAAGATGAACCGCTGATTCACCGCCTAATTTTGACCAAGCATAGTTATTAATTGGTAATAAGGGATCAGTTTCTCTATAGTTTCCTTTTTTTCCTGGATAAACATAGCTTGTAGAGAAATAAATTAGTTTTATATTAAATTTTGAACAAGCTATAACAATATTACAAGTCCCAATAATATTTAATTCAATACTTTTACTAATTTTTTTTTCATGTAAAGACATCGGCCTCGATAGACCAGCTAAATGAATAACAGCTTTTGGTTTTACTTTTTTAAAATATTTTATAATAGATTTTAGATTTGATATATTTAATTCGTTTTTTTTGGGAAAATAATAATTCTTATTTACAGATTTCTTTAAGACAGATCCAAATCTTCCGCTTCCTCCTGTAACTATAATTTTATTTTTACTTAACATGTGAAATAAATTTTCCTCCATTTCTAACATATTTTTTCTCTTTTGAAATAATCTCTTTTTTATGATTCCAAGAATTTAAAATTACTATGTCTGGATAATTTTTTCGAAAAAACTTTACTGAAACTATGGGTATGTGTGTCCCTGGGGTATATTTTCCTATTTTTTCTTTTGTTGAGTCTACAACATAATCAATGTGTCTATGATCAATTTGACAAAAATTAAGCACCGTTGAGCTTTTGGCAGAAGCTGCATATCCATAAATAATTTTACCTTTTTTTTTAAGAGAAAAAATTTTTTTTTGGAATCGTTTTCTTGATTTAAAACAATCTTTTTTAAACTGAATACATGAGCTGATTTTATTCAAACGCTGTCGTCTCTCAGTTTCAATTAATTTAAAAACTCTTTTATTTATTTTTCTTTGATTTTTTCTTGCTATTACATACCTCATAGATCCTCCATGAGTTTTTTGTGGAAGAGCATCAACTAAATCAAAGTTAATCTCGTTAAAAATAGCACGAACAGAATGTAAAGAAAATATAAAGATATGGGCATCGTAAATTTGGTCATAAGAAATTTTATTAAACATAGATCCTAAATAAGGTTCTTCAAATACGAAGACTCCTTTTTGTGACAAAAGGAGATCTATGCCTTTAATCATATCTCTTAAATTCGGTATGTGGCTTATAACATTTGCAGCGCAAATTAGGTCAGTTGAGTATTTAAATTTTGATAATTTTTTACAATTTTTCAAATTAAAAAAATCATTAATCACATTTACTTTGTTAATTTTTTTTGAATAAATAGCAACATTGGAAGAGGGTTCAAAACCTAAGTGTTGAAATCCACCATTTTTATAATTTTTGAGAAATGTGCCATCATTTGAGCCAATTTCAATTATTTTTGAGCTTCGATTCAAAAAATTTTTTTTTGCCCAAAGAAAATATTTTTTAAAATGTTTAGTCATATATTTCGATTTATTTGTATAAAAGGGATAATTATTATTAAATATATGCGGAGATCGAGGATGATCATTAACCTGGAATAGATAGTTTTTTTTATTAAAACCAACCTCTAAATTGTAAAAAAATTCTTTATGAAAATCTTTTTTGGATAAAAATCCATTTGCCATAGGCATTTTTCCTAATGACATAAAAGGTTTTAATTTTGATTTTGAAAATTTACATTTCATATATTATTTTTATTAATATCAAAAAATATTATCGGCCACTCTTTTACTTTTGAATATTTATTAAACCAATATGACATGTATCTTTCTGCTAAAAATCCATATATTCTTGTAGATCCATAATTATCATGATTAAATCCAAAAATATTTTCACATCTTTCTAGCCATGGAAAAACTGATTGATAGTAATTTTCAATAATTTTTTTTGAGCCACATATAAACATATTTCCTCTATTAAAATAGTTTCTTGAAGTCATAAAATCAGCAAAATCTTTTTTTTCACCCTCATCTAGGAGGTTTATTGCCTTGTCTAAATTCCCATAACCATGAAATGAATCAAAATGTAATTTGAGATTTCTATTTTTTTTAATAAAATATTTGGGACTAACAAGAAAAGATTTTAAACCATGTTTGATTATCTTCATAGTAGTCCAACCATTCATATGAATATTATTACCTAAAATAACATCATTATTTTCCCAATCTTCTTTTGCACCATTTAAAAAATCTGATTTTTGTCCGATCTTATAATTATCAATTTTATTAGACCAAAAACGTCTATAGGCACAAAACCCTATCCAAGTATTATTATCAATCTTATTTATTTCATTTTTCCAAAACCAATAATGAAATGTATACTCTCCATAATATCTATTTTTTTGAGAAATATGTGACCCTGTGTTATCTCTTATCCATCCATCTTCAAATTTTTCTTTTCCTACTCCAACAGGTAAATAATTTAAACTTTTAATTTTGCTATAATCTTCATTATAAAGACTTAAACAATACATTCTCAACTTTTTCATTTTCTAAATTTTTTTCTGAATTCTTTAAAGCTCAAATTAAGTTTATCTTTTTTAGATATAATCAAATTTTTATTGGGCCATTTAATTTTTAAATCTTTATCGTTCCATAAAATTCCTACTTCGTTTTTTTTGGATCTATAGTTTGAGTTACTATAAATCACTATATTTTCACTTTTGGTTCCATAAAATGCATGACCAAAACCCTCTGGAATTAATAAAGATTTACAATTTTTTTCTGATAGTCTTATTTTGAAGTGTTTGCCAAAAGTTTTAGATTTTTTTCTTAAATCTACAACTACGTCAATAATTTCACCCTTTAAAACACTTATATACTTGGCTTGTGGAGACTTCACCTGTAAATGGATACCTCTTAAAACATTTTTTTTTGATTTTGAGGCGCACCAAAAAATAAATTTTTTTTTTTTAATAATTTTTTTTTTATAAAGCTCTCTAAAATATCCCCGAGAGTCTAAAAATCTCTCTCCTTCAATGACTTTGAGATCTTTTATTTTAGTTGATAAAACTTTCATTTAATTAAGTCTTTTAAATATTTAGAATATTGATTTTTTCCATAAAATTGTATCGAATTTTGAATATTAACTTTACTTATCCATTTTTTATTTAAAGCTATCTCTTCTAAGCAAGCTATTTTTAAGCCTTGTCTTTTCTCAATTGTTGAAACAAAACTTGATGCATCGTAAAAATCTTCTATAGAGCCTGTATCTAACCATGTTCCTCCTCTGCCAATATACTCAGCTTTCAATGACTTATTTAATTTGTATTTATTAAGAAGGTCTATTATTTCTAATTCATTCCTACTAGATGGTTTAAGAGACTGACTATAATTAACTACCCTGTTATCAAAAAAATAAAGACCAGTAACAGCTAAATTAGATTTTCCCAGCTTCGGTTTTTCAACTAATCTTACTATTGTGTTATTTCCTTTTATGGTTGCTACTCCATAAAGACTAGGATTTTTAACAGGATGAAGAAAAACTTTAGCTCCTTTTTTTAACTTAGTACATTCTATTAATTTTTTCGATAAACTTTGCCCATAAAAAAAATTATCACCTAAAATCAAAGCAACTTTATCTTTTTGAATAAAATCTTTTCCAATAATGAAAGCATCTGGCAATCCTTTGGGTTTTGATTGCTCTTTATAAGATATTTTTACACCTAAATTATCTCCATTTGGTATAATCTTTTTAAATTGGTTTATTTGACCTTTATTAACAATTATAAGAATGTTTCTTATGCCCGCCAGCATTAGTATAGATAAAGGATAAAAAATTAAAGGTTTATCATAAACTGGTAAAAGCTGTTTATTTACAGCTTTTGTTAAAGGACTCATTCTTGTTCCTAAACCTCCAGCAAGTATTATTCCCTTTTTAATCATAATTTAAGTCCTAACCTATTTACATATTTGCTTTTAGGAATCTTTGATAAAAAATTTTGATTATCTAAATACCAATCAATTGTTTTAGAAAGCCCGTTATCAATGCTTACTTTTGCTTTCCAGTTCAATTTTTTATATATTTTATAACTATTTAAAGCATATTTAAAATCGTGACCTGGTCGATCTTTAACAAATTTGATTTTAACGTTTTTTCCAATTCTTATCTTCTTCATCTTAAAAATACTTAAAATTTTTTTTGCAAGATAAATATTTTCTAAATTTTTATTAGAACCTATATTATAACTTTCACCTAACTTACCTTTTAAATATAGCGTGAATAAGGCTTCACAGTGATCATCCACATATATCCATTCTCTAGAGTTTTTACCTCTACCGTATATTGGAATAATTTTATTTGATAATATATGAGTAATTATCTTGGGTATTAGCTTTTCGGGAAACTGATACGGCCCGTAATTATTACAACAATTTGAGATAATCGCCGGAAAATTATAGGTTCGTATATATGATTTGATTAAATGATCTGCACTTGCTTTAGTCGCTGCATATGGTGAACTAGGTTTATAAGAAGATTTTTCATTACTTCTAATAGATGATTTTTCCAGGTCCCCGTAAACCTCATCTGTTGAAATATGTATAAACTTTATTTTTTTTTTTGTTTTTTTTATATACCCACGTACAGACTCTAATAAATTAAATACTCCTAAAATATTCGAGGAAATAAAATTTTTTGGATCGTCAATAGATCTATCTACGTGTGTCTCGGCAGCAATATTATAAATTGCAACAGGTTTGTATTTTTTTAAAATTTTAGAGAATTTCAATCTATCATTAATGTCGAGTCTAAAAAAATTGTAATTTTTTTTATCGAAAGATTTGCTATTATACCTACTTGAGGAATATGTTAATTTATCAACATTAATTACATAAAATTTTTTCCGAATTAAGTAGTTGATGAGGTTTCTACCGATAAAACCGTAACCACCAGTAACAATGATTTTTTTCATAATTTTAACAAGAATATTATGCCTTATTATGTTAAATTACTAAAAGAATTATCAAATAAAATCAATTATAAATATGGTATCTTCTGAACTTACAATAGTAATCACAACATTTAAAAGTGACAAAGTCATCGAAGAATGCCTGAGCTCTATTGGAAATAAATATAGAGTTATAATTATTGAAAATTCAGGTGACTTAAATTTTAAAAGAAAAATTGAGAGTAAATACACAAACGTTGAATGTTTTTTAACAGGCAGCAATTTAGGATATGCAAAAGCTAATAACTTAGGTTTAGAAAAAGTTAAAACAAAATATGCTTTAATTTTAAATCCTGATGCTATTATTCAAAGTAATGCTTTAGAAAATTTTCTAATAAGAGTTAAAGAAATTCCCGATTTTTATCTTATGGGCCCGATGAATGATCAGCAGTTAAATTCAGCATCATTATCAAATGAAGTAATGGATGTTGAAAATTTAAAGGGTTTTGCAATTTTCATTAATTTGGTTAAATTTAATCACTCTTACTTTGATGAAAATTATTTCCTTTATTTTGAAGAAATTGATCTTTGTAAAAGGGTTAGGAAAGAAAATGGTAGAATAATTTTAGATTCTAAAATTGTTATTAGGCATAGCGGTGCAAAATCAGTTGAAACTTTTTTAAAACATGAATTAGAAAAAAATAGAAATTGGCATTGGATGTGGTCCACTTTTTATTATCATAAAAAAAATAAGGGATTTACTTTTGCCCTATTTCTTATTTTCCCAAAACTTATTTCATCATTTTTAAAATATATTTTATTCACCATAACTAAAAATAAACAATCTAAAGAAATTTATTATTGTAGATTAAGTGGAATTATGAACTCTCTGCAAGGAAAAAAATCTTGGTATCGCCCAACTTTGGATTGATTTATAATTTTGAAGTATATAAAAACTTTTATGCCAAAAAAAAATACAATATTAGTAACTGGTGGTGCTGGTTTCGTTGGGACTAATATTATTTTGAGATTAGTAAATAAAACTAATTATAACATTATAAGTATTGATAATTATTCTTCAGGAAAAAAAACTAATCATATAAATAATAAAAGAGTTAGATATTTAAATGGTAATACAAGTGATATTTCTAAATTAATAAAAGACCCTCTTCAAATTAAATTAGTTTTTCACCTGGGAGAATTTGCTAGAATTTATCAAAGTTTTCTTAAAATGAATGAATGTATTAAGTCAAATACAATAGGTTCTACTGCTGTTTTTAATTTTTGCTTAAGACATAATATAAAATTAATATATTCAGCAACTTCAGCCTCACTTGGTAACAGGGGTAAAGATAAAAATTTATCACCATATGCATTTAGTAAGGCAAAAAATTTAGAACTTTTAGAAAACTTAAAAAAATGGTTTAATCTAAAATATGAAGTAGTTTATTTTTACAATGTGTATGGTCCTTACCAAATTTCAAAAGGCGATATGGCAACAGTCATTGGCATATTTCAAAATCAATTTAAAAAAAAACTATCTTTAACTGTTGTGAAACCTGGAACTCAATCTAGAAGATTTACTCATATAGATGATACTGTTGATGCTTGTTTTTATGCATGGAAAAAAAATCTTTGCAAACACTATGTTATTTCTAATAAAAAATCATTCAGAATAATTGATGTAGCCAAAATGTTTGGATCTAAAATTAAATTTCTACCAGCTAGAGAGGGTGAAAGATATGTGTCCTCATTAACAAAATCAAATTTAAATAATAAATTTGTAAAATTATTTGGTAAGAAAAACTTAAAAGATTATGTAAAAAACTTCATTCAAAATAATTAATGTCCAGGAAATTCTATTAAACTTTCTGTAAAGTAAGATCTTTTCTTTAAAAGATCGTTACCTGGTAAATCAAACAAATTAATTATAAATATAAAACCAGCCACTTCACCTCCTGATGTTTCTATCAGTTTTGCTGCTGCCTCAGCAGTCCCTCCTGTTGCGATTAAATCGTCTATAATTAAAACTTTTTCATTTTTAGATATAGAGTCTTTATGAACCTCAATTGTTGCTTCTCCATACTCAAGTTTAAAATCAACAGAGTGTCTTTCTGCAGGTAATTTATTTTTTTTTCTTAAAAGAATTAGGGGTTTTTTTAATAAGTAAGAAACAGCAGATGCAAAAACAAAACCACGAGATTCGATAGCAGAAATTTTATCGAATTTTAATTTTTTTGAAATCCCGACAATTTTATCAACTGAGAAGTTAAATGCCTCGGGATTTTTTATAAGAGTGGTTATATCTCTAAATAAAATTCCTTTTTTTGGGTAATCAGGTATTGATCTTATATACTTTTTTAGATCCATATTTAACTTCAATATCTAACAAAAAAGAGCTAATAATTAAATAATGAAAAAAAGAAAACTCGGGATAATTGGAGGTAGCGGTTTATATAATATTGAGGGTTTAGAAAATCAAAAATGGAGAAAAATTAGTTCTACATGGGGAGAGCCTTCTGACAGTATCTTGTGCTCAACATACAATAAGGAAGAAGTATTCTTCTTGCCAAGACACTCAAGAGGACACAAAATAAGTCCAACAAAAATTAACTTTCGTGCCAATATAGAAATTTTTAAAAAAATGGGTGTAACAGATTTAATCTCAGTTTCAGCAGTGGGTTCATTACAAGAACATTTATTACCTGGATCATTTGTTATTGTTGACCAATTTATCGACAGAACTTTTGCTAGAGAAAAAACTTTTTTTAATAGTGGAATAATTGCACATGTTTCAATGGCCAAACCAACAAGCCAATGTTTAATGAAAGCCTGTGAGAGTGCCCTTGTAAAATGTAAGATTCCACATCAAGTTGGTGGAACTTATTTAGTAATGGAGGGACCACAATTTTCAAGTTTAGCAGAATCAAAGATGTATAGATCTTGGAAAGCCGACGTAATTGGAATGACTAACATGCCAGAAGCAAAATTAGCTAGAGAAGCTGAAATTAGATATTGCACTGTTGCAATGGTAACAGATTTTGATTGCTGGCATCCTGATCATGATGAAGTAGATGTGCCTACAGTGGTAAAAACCTTGCATCAAAACTCATCTAACGCACAACAAATGATATTAGAGATAATTAAAACCTTCAAATCTTTTAATCCAAAAGGTGATCCAGCAAATGATTGTCTTGATACTGCAATCATCACTCAACCAAAATTTAGAAAAAAAAACGATATCAAAAAACTTAAACATATCGCTGGAAGAGTTTTAAATAAAAAATGAAAATTAATGGAAAGGATTATCGAACTATCTGGTTTGATAATAACTCTGTAAAAATTATAGATCAGACAAAACTTCCTCATCAATTTATCATCAAAGATTTAAAAACTGTTAGAGATGCAATTAATGCAATAAAAACAATGGAGGTCAGAGGAGCTCCTTTAATTGGAGCAACAGCTGCTTATGGATTGGTTTTGTCTATTCTTGAAAAAAATGATCTGACTTTTTTAAAAAAATCCAGTGAAGCATTAATAGAAGCTAGACCCACAGCTATAAATTTAAAATGGGCAGTAGATAGAATGATGAAAAAAATATCAGGCATTAATAGTAATGAAATTTTAAAAACAGCTTTAGATGAAGCAGGAGCAATAGTAGAGGAGGATGTCATCTTTTGTAAAAATATAGGATTAAATGGACTTAAGATAATTGAGAAAATATTTAATAAAAAAAAAGATACTGTAAATATTTTAACCCATTGTAACGCTGGGTGGCTTGCAACGATTGATTGGGGTACAGCTACTTCTCCAATTTATCATGCCCATCAAAAAGGAATTAAAGTACATGTTTGGGTTGATGAGACAAGACCAAGAAATCAAGGAGCTAACTTAACTTCCTATGA
>MDTD01043855.1_pt1 | contig 14129 bp, 10 predicted proteins | sample 811221 | NCBI WGS metagenome assembly MDTD01 (sample SAMN05326646, study PRJNA326480) | marine metagenome | isolation source: seawater | place: Pacific Ocean: South West | collected 2011
ACAGTCGCAGAAGCGCACGAACCGCGCCGCCTTGCGCGAGGAATTGATGTCCAGAACGCCGGCCAGCACCATCGGCTGGGTGGCGACCACGCCCACCGTCTGCCCCTCGATGCGGATGAAGCCGATGACGATGTTGCCGGCATAGCCGTCCTGGAGCTCGAAGAAGTCGCCCTCGTCGGCGACCTTCACGATCAGCTCCTTCATGTCGTAGGGCTTGTTCGGATTGTCGGGGATCAGCGTGTCGAGCGAATGGTCGATGCGCGCCGGATCGTCGTGGAACGGACGCACCGGCGGCTTCTCGCGGTTGCTGGACGGCAGGAAATCGATGAAGCGGCGCAGCGCCACCAGCGCCTCGACGTCGTTGTCGAAGGCGAGGTCCGCGACCGAGGACTTGGTGGTGTGGGTCTTGGCACCGCCAAGCTCCTCCGCCGTGACGACCTCGTTGGTCACGGTCTTCACCACGTCGGGGCCGGTCACGAACATGTAGGACGTGTCGCGGACCATGAAGATGAAGTCGGTGATCGCGGGCGAATAGACCGCGCCGCCCGCGCAGGGGCCCATGATCATGGAAATCTGCGGCACGACACCGGAGGCCATGATGTTGCGCTGGAAGACGTCGGCATAGCCGCCGAGCGAGGCGACGCCCTCCTGGATGCGGGCGCCGCCACTGTCGTTCAGACCGATGACCGGGGCGCCGTTCTTCACGGCCATGTCCATGATCTTGCAGATCTTCTGGGCATGTGTCTCGGAGAGCGAACCGCCGAAGACGGTGAAATCCTGGGAAAAGACATAGACCATGCGGCCGTTGACCGTGCCCCAGCCGGTGACGACGCCGTCGCCGGGCATGGTCGTGTCCTGCATGCCGAAATCCACGCAGCGGTGGGTGACGAACATGTCGTATTCCTCGAACGAGCCCTCGTCGAGGAAGATCTCGATGCGCTCGCGCGCGGTCAGCTTGCCCTTGGCGTGCTGGGCCTCGATGCGGCGGGTGCCGCCGGCAAGGCGCGCGGCTTCGCGGCGCTTCTCGAGTTCGGCCAGGATTTCCTGCATGGTGTGTTCCTCCCGGTTTCACCGGCAGCGCGCGCGGCCGGAGCCCGGCGGCGACAGGCCGCCGGACAGGGTCGTTTCAGGTCGCAAGCGGCACCGGAGACCGTCGGGTCGCCGGCGCCGCGGTCCGTGATCGTCAGGCGCGAACGCGCGACAGGCCGAGCGCGATGGCGGCCGCGAGCGCGGACTTGAACAGCCCGCCGACGATGAAGGGATAGAGGCCGAAGGTCAGCGCCTTGTCGAAGGAGCCGAGGAAGAAGCCGAGCCAGATCAGGCCGGGCACGAAGACCACGGCCTGGGCCAGAACCGAGGCGGCGACCGCCGGAACGACCGACTTCGTCCAGCCCTTCATGGCGAACCAGCCGGCAAGCCAGGCCGAGGCCACGAAGCCCATCAGGAAGCCGCCCGTCGGGCCGGCCATGTAGGCAAGGCCGATGCCCTTCTCCGGGGTGCCGGTGAAGACCGGCAGGCCGGCGGCGCCCTGCGCCAGATAGAGAGCCACGGCGGCGGCGCCAAGGCGCGGGCCGAGCGTGAAGCCCAGAACCAGAACGGCCAGCGTCTGCATCGTCATCGGCACCGGATAGAACGGCACGCTGACCTTTGCGGACACGGTGAGAAGCAGCGAACCGGCGAAGGCGACGAGCAGCGTGCGCGCCAGCGGCCGCTCGGCCGTCCACGAGGTCACGATATTCTGCATGGGGACCATATCTCCTGTTAAGTCACGTCCAAGCGCCTGATTACCATTTCGCGGCGCGATCTGGCGACACTCAATTCACGCGTTTGCCATGCGAACGCCCGCCCGTCCCCACGTCCGGGATGCCGGCATCGCATTCAAGAACATCCGTCAGGGCACCGGAAAGGGCCGTCCGCGGAGCATTGCGAGGCTCCGTCGGACGGCCTCCCCTCCCGTCGGAGCCGAACGTCGGGGCGCGCTGGCCGCAGGCCCTCCCCTTGGCCACGGCGCGCTGCCCGCCTCCTCAAGCGGGCCTTCCCCGATCCGCGCACGGCCACGAAGGCAGTGCGCACGGCTCCTGACAACACCAAGCCTCCCCAGACCCGGCGAACAGACGGACGGACCCAGGCCCGCCGCAAATTCACGGCGCAGGCATCTGTTGTCCCCCAAGGGGGCCGTCCCGCGTCCGCTCCCCTGTCGCTACACCCTTTGCGAACGTGGCGGGAGTGTTGAAAAAGCCGCAAAGCAAACTTAATCTGTTTGCAAACTTGCATTTGCAAATTTGCAAACCAGAGCCGAAACGGACCGTCAGCGTGAAAAAGCTCTTCATCGGTCGCCAGATCCGCGCCCTTCGTGGCGATGCGAAGCTGACCCAGCGCGATTTCGCCGAACGGCTGGGACTTTCGACCAGCTATGTGAACCAGCTCGAGAACAACCAGCGGCCGGTTTCCGCGCCGGTTCTGCTCGGCCTGTCGGAACAGTTCGGCCTGGACCTGGCGCAGATCTCGGTCGATGACGACGACCGCCTCGTCGCGGCCCTCAGCGAGGTTTTCGCCGATCCGGTCTTCGCCGGACACCGTCCGGGCCTGCAGGACTTCAAGACCGTCAGCCAGAGCGCGCCCGACTTCGCCCACGCCATGGTGCGGCTGCATCATGCCTATCGGCAGATGAGCGAGCAGCTCGCCATGCTCGACGATCGCCTCGCCCGCGACGAGGCCCTCACGCGCCCGACGCCATACGAGGAAGTGCGGGATTTCTTCCATTTCGAGAACAACTACATCCACGACCTGGACGTGGCGGCGGAGGAGCTGAACGCGCGGCTCTCGACGACGGGTCGCGTCTTCGCCCGCGATCTGGTGGAGCACCTGGACGCACGCCACGGCATCTCCGTGACGCGCCACCGGCTCGCGCCCGACGCCAGCGAGATCCGCCGCTACGACGCGGCGGCGAAGCAGCTCTCGCTCAACGAGGCACTGCCCGAATCGACCATCGTATTCCAGCTCGCCCACCAGATCGCCCTTCTGGAGGCGGGCGGGATCATGGATGACGTGCTGGCGCGCGCGCGCTTCCAGAACGAGGACGCCACGCATGTGGCCCGCATCGGGCTTGCCAATGCCTTCGCCGGGGCGCTGGTGCTGCCCTATCGCGCGTTCCTGCGCACAGCGCAGGAAACGCGCCACGACCTCGACCTCATCGCCGACCGCTTCGGCACCAGCCTGGAGCAGGTGGCGCACCGGCTGTCGACGCTGCAGCGCCCGCGCCTCAAGGGCATCCCCTTCTTTTTCGCGCGGGTGGACAGGGCCGGCAACATCACCAAGCGCCACTCCGCCACCAAGCTGCAGTTCGCACGCTTCGGCGCCGCCTGCCCGCTGTGGAACGTGCACCGCGCCTTCGAAAGCCACGGGACGATCATCCGCCAGCTTGCCGAAACCCCGGACGGCTCGCGCTACATCTCGCTTGCCGCCCATGTGGTGAAGAAGTCGGGCGGCTATGGCGGCCCGGTGCTGCACTACGCCATCGCGCTCGGCACCGAGATCTCGCACGCACGCGACATCGTCTATTGCGACGGGCTGGACCTTGCCCGCGACGCGGCCTTCGACCCCATCGGGATCTCCTGCCGCATCTGCGAACGCCTTACCTGCGCCCAACGCTCGGTGCCACCGCTCAACCGGGCGATCTCCATCGACAGCGATCACCGCCGGCTGGTGCCCTACGAGATCCGGTGAGACGGCGAAGCGTCGTCAGGCAAATCGGCTCGTACCGCTCGCGGAGATCCGGGCCCCCTTCACTTCGTCCGGGTTTTCGGCGAGAAGTCGGTCGACCCGTCAGATCGCCGGGTCATGCGGTGAAGAACCGCCCGAAAGGACCAGCCCATGACGCTTGCCCGTGACGCGCTCGACCGACAGCTCATCGCGCTGCTGCAGATGAACGCGCGCATGCCGACGGCGGAAATCGCCCGCAGGCTCGGCCTCGCCCGCTCCACAGTGCACGAGCGCATTGCCCGGCTGGAACGGGAGCGGGTGATCTCCGGCTACACCGCCGTGCTGGCACGCGGACTTCCGGGCGAGGCCGTGCGGGCGCTTGTGATGCTCGCCATCGAACAGCAGAGGATCCGCGACACGCTCAAGCGGCTCGAGACGTTTCCCGAGATCCGAACCTGTCTGACGATCTCGGGCGAGTTCGACGTGTTCCTCGTGGTCGAGGCGCCGAGGCTCGAGGATCTCGACGAGGCGCTGGACGAGATCGCCGCCGTGCCGGGCGTGCGCCGCTCGCAAAGCTCCATCGTGCTCGCCTCGAAATTCGACCGCAGGCCAAACACGCCGCAAGATCCGGCGTAGCCGTTCCGCCTACCGATCGATGCAGAAGCGGAACGCGGCCTCCAGCATCCTGCGGTCGCCCTCGATCAGGGGCACGGTGCCGCGCAATTCTCCGCCCGCCGCCTGTCCCAGGAAGACGCTGACCCCGAACGCGCGGGCAGCCGCGACGCGCGCGCCCGTCTCCCGGTCGAGGCGAAACTCCACCGACTTGCCCGAACGAACCCTCATGCGCTCACGCGGCACCCGGATCCGCTGCACCCCGCCCTTGCCGTCACTGACGAGCAGATCGCCCGGATCGGGCAGATCTTCGGGCAGGCCAATGCCGGAGGACACCAGCAGATGCGGCTCGTTCCTGCGGCAATAGGCCGTGACCTGTGTGATCTCGTCATAGAGCCGCGTCGGACCGACACGCTTCGAGGCGGCAACGATCCCGTCCTTGTAGGGCTCCAGATAGAAGGGGGCGAAACCATCCGGCGAGACGAGGTCGAACTCCTCCAGCGTCGCCCGGTCGGGCACATACATGTCGTTCCGCCCCGCCGTGACGCCGAGCACGAAGATGCGCGGGTCGATGTTCATGTAGACCAGATAGGCAACGATCAGGCTCGATTCCGTCTGCCCCTGCGCGAGCGCGTCGTCCTGGGTGAGCCCGGCACGCTCCCAGGCTTCGCGGTTCGGCACGAAGAAACGATGGAAGCCGAGCCGGTTGCCGTCCTCGATCCGGCGCACCGTGCCGCCAAGGAACGTGTAGGCGCAGGCGCTCATGCAGTAGGCGTCGTTGATCACCTCTCCGAAGGTCCCGTCCGGCTGCCAGCGGCCGATGGCGGTCTCATACTTCTTCTGGCGGATGATGGATCCCAGATCGAGGCCGGCGCGCAGATTGCCGCCGCCGCTGTAAAGAAGCACCCTGTTGCCCTCGGGCTGCTCGCGCTCGAGAAAGGCGCGGAAGGCACGCGGGGTGTCGGCGGTTATCTTGCCAACCGCGAGCACGTAGCAACTGGCCGCCGAGTTGCCCTGGCATACCGCCTCGAAGGCCATGTCGTCTCGAATGTCCAGCGCCCGGGCCGGAACGGCCGTCCCCGCGCAGACCAGGCCGGCGACGATCGCCACCAGCACCGCACCAAGACGGCGCAGTCCGCCGCCACAAACACCCCTTGTCATGATCTTCACCCCCCGGGCCCAGATGCCCGGACCGCATCAAAGCCGAGGAACGACACCACCGCAATGCTCATCGAACCGTCCCCGCGCGCAGACGTGCGGAGGGCCTTGATCCGGGGCGAAATCGCCCCAAAACGTAATTTCCTTGCGTCCCACGCGGTGATTTCGTACCCCGTGTTGCGGAAATATTGTCATACGAACCTACCGAGGCGAGAATGCCGACTTACAGGTCGAGAACCAGCACTCACGGACGCAACATGGCGGGCGCGCGCGGCCTCTGGCGCGCCACCGGCATGAAGGATGGTGACTTCGGCAAGCCGATCATCGCCATCGTGAACTCCTTCACCCAGTTCGTTCCCGGTCACGTCCACCTCAAGGATCTCGGCCAGCTTGTCGCGCGCGAGGTCGAGAAGGCCGGCGGCGTCGCCAAGGAGTTCAACACGATCGCGGTCGATGACGGCATCGCCATGGGCCACGACGGCATGCTCTACTCGCTGCCCTCGCGCGAGATCATCGCCGACAGCGTGGAGTACATGGTCAACGCCCATTGCGCCGACGCCATGGTCTGCATCTCCAATTGCGACAAGATCACTCCGGGCATGCTGATGGCCGCCATGCGGCTCAACATCCCCGTGGTCTTCGTCTCCGGCGGCCCCATGGAAGCCGGCAAGGTGAAGCTCGCCGACGGCACCGAGCGCGCACTGGACCTGGTCGACGCCATGGTCGCCGCCGCCGACGACAAGATGTCCGACGAGGACGTCAACGCCATCGAGCGCTCCGCTTGTCCGACCTGCGGCTCCTGCTCGGGCATGTTCACCGCCAACTCGATGAACTGCCTGACCGAGGCGCTGGGCCTGTCGCTGCCGGGCAACGGCTCCACGCTTGCAACCCACGCCGACCGCGAGCGGCTGTTCGTCGAGGCCGGCCACCTGGTCGTGGACCTGGCGCGCCGCTACTACGAGCAGGGCGACGAGAACGTGCTGCCGCGCGTGATCGCCAACCGCACCGCATTCCACAACGCCATGTCGCTCGACATTGCCATGGGCGGGTCGACCAACACGGTGCTGCACCTGCTCGCCGCTGCGCGCGAGGGCGAGATCGACTTCACCATGGCCGACATCGACAAGCTGTCGCGCAAGGTTCCGGTGCTCTGCAAGGTCGCCCCCTCCGTCTCCCACGTGCACATGGAAGACGTGCACCGGGCCGGCGGCATCATGGGCATCCTGGGCGAGCTCGACCGCGCCGGCCTGCTCGACACCTCGCTGCCGATGGTCCACTCGCCGAGCCTCTCCGACGCCCTCGAGCGCTGGGACATCAAGCGCACGGGCGCCGAAAGCGTGATCGACTTCTATCGCGCCGGCCCCGGCGGCATTCCGACCCAGACGGCCTTCTCGCAGGACTGCCGTTATCCGAGCGTCGACGACGACCGCGAGACGGGCGTCATCCGCGACAAGGCGCACGCCTATTCCCAGGACGGCGGTCTCGCCGTGCTCTACGGCAACATCGCCCGGGACGGCTGCATCGTGAAGACGGCCGGCGTGGACGAGTCCATCCTCAAGTTCACCGGCCGCGTGCGGATCTTCGAAAGCCAGGACAGCGCCGTGAGCGGCATCCTGACCGGCAAGATCGAGGCGGGCGACGTGGTGCTGATCCGCTACGAAGGCCCGCGCGGCGGTCCCGGAATGCAGGAAATGCTCTATCCGACCAGCTACCTGAAGTCGAAGGGGCTGGGCAAGCAGTGCGCCCTGGTCACCGACGGCCGCTTCTCCGGCGGCACCTCGGGCCTGTCCATCGGCCACGTCTCGCCGGAAGCCGCCGAAGGCGGCGCCATCGGCCTTGCCGAGGAAGGCGACCGGCTGGAGATCGACATCCCGGGCCGCACCATCCACCTCGCCGTGTCGGACGAGGAAATGGCGCGCCGCCGGGCCGCGATGGAGGCGAAGGGCGACGCCGCCTGGAAGCCGGTCGAGAAGCGTACGCGCAAGATCTCGACCGCGCTCAAGGCCTATGCGCTGCTGACGACCTCGGCCGCGGAAGGCGCGGTGCGCCGCGTCGACTGACGCGAACGCACGTCACCACACTGACGGATCATGCAAGAGGGCGGCCCAGGGCCGCCCTTTTTCGTACCTTCTCCATCCCGCTGGACACCAGCAGACCAAAGCACCTGATACCCCAGCGTATAGCTGACAACATCACGTACAATCCGCAAAGGACTCTTGTGTTAACCTGTTGAAATGGGAAGCATGCGTAGAGTGAACAGTGGCCAGACGCAAAAGCCACCGGAAAGAGCATGACAGAAGTCCTCTTGGGACTTCGGGCTCTGTCCCCAGCCAACCGCAAGCGCGCGCGATCAAACCATGCAACAGGATCCAGGTCCGGCGAATTCTCCCACCTCCGGCACTGCTGAAAGCAGCGGCGCCCGCGGGGGGCTTTTCGCCCCATTGGGGCGAATGTTCGCCCTGCCGGACGACCCGGAGCTGCTGAAGGCGCAGTATCGGGCCTTCTCGCGGCAGGTTCCGCTCCTCTACGTCATCCTGATGATGAACGCCTGGGCACTGGCGCTCACGCTGTCCCCCCACGCACCGGCCTGGCTGACGGTCCATGTCGCCCTCCTGCTCAGCGCGATCTGCGCGGCGCGGATCTTCTTCTGGTGGCGCAAGCGGCATATCGAACCGGACGCGGAGGCCGCGCGGGCGGCGCTCCAGCGCACGCTGCGCTTTGCCGTCGTTCTGTCCCTCGCCTACTCGGGATGGGCGCTCAGCCTCTATGGCTATGGAACGCCCTACACCAAGGCCCACGTCAGCTTCTTCATGGCCATCACGCTGGTGAGCTGCGTCTTCTGCCTCATGTACCTGCGCGCCGCGGCGCTGATCGTCGCCCTGATCGTCAACACGCTGTTCGTAACGTTTTTCATGTCGACAGGCGAACCGACGTTCATTGCCTCCGCGCTGAACGTGGTGCTCGTCACCATCGCCATGCTGATCATCGTGACGATCAACTACAACCACTTCCGCCAGATGGTCGAAGCGCAGACGCGTGCGGTAGCGCTGGGCGAGGAGAACTTTCGTCTCGCCAATCTCGACAGCCTCACGGACCTGCCGAACCGTCGCGCATTCTTCTCACGGCTGGAGGAGATGTTCAGGGCCGCACGCGCCAACGGGGAAACCTTCAGCGTCGGCATCATCGACCTCGACGGCTTCAAGCCGGTCAACGACACCTACGGGCACTCGGTGGGCGACCAGCTCCTGCGCGAGATCGGTGAACGGCTGCGGCGGGCCTGCCTGACCGACGGCACCTTCGCCGCAAGGCTCGGAGGCGACGAGTTCGCCATCCTTGTGACCGGGGAGATCGGCGGAGGGGCGCTCACGACCAGAGGACAGGGGCTGTGCGAAGCCCTGTCACGACCCGTCGCACTGCCGACGGCCCGGGTGCAGGTGTCCAGTTCCATCGGATTTGCGCGCGACGGAGCCGACGTCCCCTCGCCAACCGAACTCATGAATCGGGCCGATTTCGCGCTCTACCAGTCGAAGAGGCTGAACCGGGGGGCGGCGACCGTCTTCTCCGACGCGCACAAGGAGATGATCCACCGCGAGTCCCTCATCGAGCAGACGTTGCGCGGCGCGGATCTCGACCTGGAGCTCAGCGTCGCCTTCCAGCCGATCGTCGATATCCGAACCAACCGGCCCGTCGCCTTCGAGGCCCTGGCACGCTGGCAAAGCCCCTACCTGGGAACCGTGTCGCCGGGCGAGTTCATTCCCATCGCCGAGCGCACGGGCATCATTTCCAGGCTGACGTGCGAACTGCTCCGCAAGGCACTGTCGGAAGCCAAGACATGGCCGAAAGGGATGCGGCTGAGCTTCAACCTCTCCGCGCGCGACCTGATGTCCACGGACACGCTCCTGAAGATCGCCGCGCTCATCACGCGCTCGGCCTTCGACAACAGCCTGCTCGACCTGGAGATCACCGAAACCGCGTTCATCTTCGATGCCTCGCAGGTGGAGAACTCGCTGCAGTTCCTGCGCGACCTCGGTTGCGGCGTCGCGATCGACGACTTCGGCACCGGCTATTCGAGCCTGTCGCGCCTGCATGCCCTGCCGCTGACCAAGCTGAAGATCGACCGCAGCTTCGTAAGCAGCATCGACACCAATCCCGCCAGCCTCGACATCGTGCGCTCACTGGTGCACCTGTCACGCAACCGCAAGCTCGACTGTATCGCCGAGGGTGTGGAAACGCACAGCGAACTGGCTGAGTTGCGACGCCTCGGCGTTGCCTTCGCGCAAGGGTATTTCTTCGCCCGGCCGATGACAGCCGACCAGGTGCCGCACTATCTCGCCGAGCACCAGGACCCGGGGCAACCAGCGACAAGCTCCGCCTGAAACAGAGCGCCTGAGACAGGGCGGCCTGAGACAGGAACCGCCCGTGTCCCGGCCATCCGGTTTCCGGGCCCGCAGACTGCCACCGGCACCGAGGCCCCGCCTGCACGGACAACCATGCGCCGCGTCACACGCTGAGATAGCGCTCGCGAAGGGTCGGGTCGGCGGCAAGCTCCGACGAGGTTCCAGACCAGGCGACCTGCCCCTTTTCCACGATGACATGCCGGTCGGCGAGCTTTTCCAGCGCATCGACGTTCTTGTCGATGACCAGGATCGACTGCCCCTCGCCCTTGAGCCGGTCGAGGCAGGCCCAGATCTCGGCGCGGATCAGCGGCGCGAGCCCTTCGGTCGCCTCGTCGAGGATCAGCAGCTTGGGGTTGGTCATCAGCGCCCGGCCGATGGCCAGCATCTGCTGCTCGCCGCCCGAGAGCTGGTTGCCCATGTTGGAGCGCCGTTCCTTGAGGCGTGGGAAAAAGCCGTAAACGCGATCGAGCGACCAGCCGGGCTTCGCCCCGAAACGGTTCGCGGCGGTGGCGACCAGGTTCTCCTCCACGCTCAGGGTGGGGAAGATCTGGCGTCCCTCGGGCACGAGGCCGAGGCCCGCCTGGGCGATGCGGTACGCGGGCTGGCCGGAAAGGTCCTGCCCGTCGAAGACCACGCGCCCGGCGCTCGCCTTCATCATGCCCATCATGGTGTGGATCGTGGTCGTCTTGCCCATGCCGTTGCGGCCCATCAGCGTGACCACCTCGCCACGCGCGACCGTGAAGCCCATGCCGAAAAGTACCTCCGCCGCGCCATAGGCCGCATGAAGGTCGGAAACGTCCAGAAGTGCGGTCATGCCGCGCCCTCCTCGCCAAGGTAGGCTTCGCGAACGCGGGCGCTCGCGCGGATTTCCCCGGGCGTGCCCGTGGCCACGATCTGGCCGTAGACAAGCACCGAGATTCGGTCGGCAAGCGCGAAGACCGCGCTCATGTCGTGCTCGACGAGAAGCATGGCATAGCGTCCCTTGAGCGCCTGGAGCACCTCGACGAGGCGGTCCGTTTCCTCGCGCCCCGTGCCGGCCATCGGCTCGTCCAGAAGCAGGAGCTTCGGTTCCAGCGCCAGCGCGATGGCCAGCTCCAGAGCCCGCTTCTCGCCGTGGGAGAGCGTACCGGCGGGAATGTCGGCGCGATGGGCAAGGCCCAGTTCCGCAAGATATTCCCCGGCCCTGTCGTTGAGATCGCGATCGCGTCCCACATTGGCCAGGAAGCGGAACGAATGTCCCTGGCGCGCCTGAAGCGCGAGGGCGACATTCTCGCGCGTCGTGAAGGCGGGCAGGATCTCGGTGATCTGGAACGACCGGGCGAGGCCGGCGCGGGCGCGGGCCGGCATCCCGAGCGCGGTCACGTCCCTGCCGTTGAAGGTGATACGGCCACTGTCGGGCCGGAGCGCGCCCGAGATCTGACCGATCAGGGTCGTCTTGCCCGCCCCGTTGGGGCCGATGATGGCGTGGATCTCGCCGGGCATCACCTCGAGATCGACGTGGTCGGTCACCTTGAGCGCGCCATAGGACTTGGCGAGATCGTCAAGCTTGAGGATCGGTTCAGCCATCCTTGCGACCTCCCGGAAGAAGCGACAGGAGCCCGCCGCGCCCGAACAGGACGACGAGAACGAGGAAGGGCCCGAAGAGAAGCCGCCAGTGCTCGGTGAAATGGGAGAGCACCTCCTCCAGCGCCAGGAAGCTGGCCGCGCCGACCACCGCGCCGATCAGCGATCCGAGCCCGCCGAGAACGACCATGACGATCAGTTCGCCCGAGCGGTGCCAGGACATGTAGGCGGGGGACACGAACTCGGCCGCGTTGGCCAGCAACGCCCCGGCGACGCCGGCCATCATGCCCGAGATGACATAGGCGGCGAGACGGTACCAGTAGGGATCCACGCCGATCGCCGACAGGCGCATCTCGCTCTGTTTCGCCCCCTGCAGAACGCGTCCGAACCGCGAGGCGACGATCATGCGCGCCAACAGATAGGTCAGCACCAGAACGCCCAGCACCACGTAGTAGAAGGTCGTGCGGTCGGAAAGCATGGTCGAGCCCAGCACCTCGGTGCGGCCCCAGATCGTCAGGCCATCGTCTCCGCCATAGGCGGAAAGCGAGGTCGCCGTGTAGTAGGCCATCTGCCCGAAGGCGAGCGTGATCATGATGAAGTAGACGCCGCGCGTCTTGAGACTGATCGCGCCGGTGACGGCGGCGAAGAGACCACAGACCAGCAGCGTCACCGGGAGCGAGACGGTCACGTCCCAGTAGTTGTGCTCGGCGAGGATGCCGACGCAATAGGCGCCGATCCCCAGATAGGCGGCGTGGCCGAAGCTGACCAGCGCACCGAAGCCCAGGATCAGGGACAGGCTCACGGCGGCGATGGCGAAGACCATCACGCGGATGGCGAAGAAGACGAGGAAGCTGTCGTCGAGGGCCCCGGCCAGCGGAGGAAGCAGGGCAAAGCAGGCGAAGACGACGAGCGCGATCAGCCCTTCCCGGCCGAAGCGGGAGGCGGCCGGCGGCGCAGCGGGGGGAGTGTCGGTCATGGCGGTCGTTTTCATCCGTTGCGCACGGGGAAGAGGCCGGTCGGCCGGAAGAACAGCACGCCCGCCATCAGCACGTAGATGAGCATGGAGGCGATGGCCGGGCCGACGTCATTGGCGGCCGAGGGAGAGAGCACGAGGCGGGCGATGTCGGTGGCGAAACCACGCCCCAGCGTGTCCACCAGGCCGACGATGAGGGCGGAGAGGAACGCACCGCGAATGGACCCGATGCCGCCGATCACGATCACCACGAAGGTGAGGATCAGCAGGTTGTCGCCCATCCCCGGTTCCACCACCAGGATGGGCGCCGCGAGAATGCCCGCGAAGCCCGCCAGCATGACGCCGAAACCGAAGACCAGCATGAACAGGCGGCGGATGTTGACGCCGAGTGCGGACACCATGGTGGCGTTGGTGGCGCCGGCACGCACGAGCATTCCCGCGCGGGTGCGGGTCACCAGCAGATAGAGCAGCACGGCAACGCCCAGGCCCGAGACGATCAGCGCGATGCGGTAGACCGGATAGCGCAGCCCGTCCATCAGCTCGAACGAGCCCGAGAGCGCGTCGGGCATGGGCAGCGTCAGCGGCGCGGAGCCCCAGATGGCGCGCACCGCCTCGTTGAGAAAGATGATGATGCCGAAGGTCGCCAGCACCTGGTCGAGGTGACTTCGGTCGTAGAGATGCCGGAAGACCAGCATCTCGAGCACGAGGCCCAGCACGAGAGAGCCGACAAGCCCCAGGGCGAGCGCGCCCCAGAAGGTTCCGGTGACGGCATAGGCGGCAACCGCCAGATAGGCGCCGAGCATGTACTGGACGCCGTGGGCGAGGTTGATGAAGTCCATGACGCCGAAGACAAGGGTCAGGCCGGCGGCGATGAGAAAGAGGAGAATGCCGAGCTGCAGGCCGTTCAGAGTCTGCACGGCAAGGAGGGTCGCGCTCAAGGCTTGGGCCTCGCGGTTTCGGGCGGTTCGATCAGGACGCGTGCGGACGCATCAAGGCGGCGCGGCGCCATCGTCAGGGCGTCCGCGGGAGAAACGGCAGCCCGGCCCGCACATCCGCGCGGGCCGGGTCGAAACCGTCACTTCATGCGGCACTCGCCGACATAGGCGTCGACCTTGTCGTCGAACACCTTTTCCATGGCGGAGGTGACATACTTGCCGTCGTCACGCTTCACCGCCTTCACCACATACACATCCTGGATCGGGAAGTGGTTGGTGTTGAAGGAGAAGTCACCGCGAACGCTGTCGAAGGGAGCGGCCTTCATGGCCTCCATCAGCTTGGCCTTGTCGGCCTTGCCGCCAGCTTCCTTCAGCGCGCCGTCGATGAGCTGCGCCGCATCGTAGCCCTGTGCGGCATAGACCGAGGGCGCATAGCCGTATTCCTTCTCGAAGGCGGCGACGAAAGCCTTGTTGGCCTCGTTGTCGAGGTCGGGCGCCCACTGAGCGCCGGCCAGCATCCCGACCGCCGTGTCCTTGGTGGCGGGAAGCGTCGTCTCGTCCACGGTGAAGGCGGAGAGGAAGGGAACCTCGCCCTTCAGGCCGGCCTGGTCGTACTGCTTGACCAGGTTGACGCCCATGCCGCCCGGCATGAAGGCGAAGACCGCGTCGGGCTTGGCCGCCGCGATACGCGTCAGCTCGGCGTTGAAATCGAGCTGGCCGAGCTTGGTGTAGAGCTCGTCGACGATCTCGCCCTTGAAGTGGCGCTTGAAGCCGGCGATGGAATCCTTG
>MDTD01016734.1_pt1 | contig 14128 bp, 8 predicted proteins | sample 811221 | NCBI WGS metagenome assembly MDTD01 (sample SAMN05326646, study PRJNA326480) | marine metagenome | isolation source: seawater | place: Pacific Ocean: South West | collected 2011
CCTTCGGGCTCATTTGATTCAAGCATTCCGAAAAGGGTTTCCTGGCCCCGGGCACGGTCGGCAGCGGCACTTGAAGCTCTGCTGAGGGCACGTTCGATTTGTGCAGTGAGACTGGCTCTAGTTTGGCCGAAGCTATCGCAGGCCCCGGCCTTAATAAGTGCTTCAAGTACTTTTCGGTTTACTGCCCGAAGATCTACTCGATTACAAAGATCGGGTAATGTTGAGAAAGGGCTATTTTCGGTTCTGGCTTCAAGCATTGCTTGAACTGCAGCCTCCCCAACTCCCTTGATGGCAGCAAGTCCGTAACGAATCACAGTAGATTCCCTAGCGGGAGCAAAATCAACCTGCGATTCATTGATATCAGGGGGTAAAACCTCAATTCCCATTGCTTTAGCTTCGTTGATGAGGACAGTAAGTTTACCAGTGTCTCCCATATCGTTTGTGCACATGGCAGACATGAACTCTATAGGGTAGTGGGCTTTCAAATATGCAGTTTGGTAGGCAACTACTGCATAGGCTGCTGCGTGAGACTTGTTAAATCCATACCCTGCGAATTTCTCGAGGAGATCAAATATTTTATTAGCTTTAGATTCAGGTATATTATTGGTCTTCTTACAACCTTCAACGAACGTCTCACGTTGTTTTGCCATTTCTTCAAGCTTCTTTTTACCCATGGCTCTGCGTAACAGGTCTGCGCCTCCCAGGGTATACCCAGCCAATAGTTGGGTAGCCTGCATAACTTGCTCCTGATAAATGAGGATACCATAAGTTTCTTTTGATATATCCTCGAGCAAAGGGTGTTCGTATTTGATTTCTACTTTGCCATGACGCCGCTTGATGAAGTCGGGGATAAGATCCATAGGCCCGGGTCGGTATAAGGCTACGAGAGCTGTGATATGCTCTATGGAGTTTAGCTGGAAATCACGACACAGATTACGCATGCCACCCGATTCCAATTGAAACACCCCAACTGTGCGCCCTTCATTCAGTAAGTCATAAGTTTTTTGGTCATCCAAAGGCAGTGAGTCCACATCTATTTTTTGACCTCTGGTTTGTTCAATCATCTCACATGTATTTCGAATTACTGTGAGAGTTTTGAGGCCAAGAAAGTCCATTTTTAATAACCCCAAATCGCCCACTGGATTCATTGGGTATTGGGTCGTGATCACTCCATCGGCATCTGCTTTGAGGGGGAGAACATTGACCAGAGGTTCGGCACCTATCACCACGGCGGCTGCATGAATGGACGAATTACGTGTTAAGTCTTCGAGGACAAAAGCAGTATCGATTAGTTCGTGGGTGATCTCCTCATTATCGTAAGCCTTTTTGAGCTCAGGTGATGTTTTAAGGGCATTTTCCAGTGTGATTTTAAGTTCATCAGGAACCATTTTTGCGAGGCGGTCACATTCACCATAGCTAAGACCCATTACACGACCAACATCACGAATTACTGATTTGGCGCCCATTGTTCCGAAGGTGATGATTTGAGCCACGCAATCTCTGCCGTATTTTTCACGGCAATATTCGATGACGTCCTGGCGGCGGTCATCTGCAAAATCAATGTCAATATCAGGAGGGTTTACCCGCTCAGGATTGAGGAATCGTTCGAATAGGAGCCCATAGCGTAATGGGTCTACATTAGAAATCTCGAGTAGATAGGTTACCAATGATCCAGCTGCTGATCCACGGGCGACACAGGCTATCCCTTTGGAGCGTCCGTGTTGAACGAAGTCACCGACAATAAGGAAATAATCTATGAAGCCGGTTTTTTCTATGACGTCCATCTCAATTTCAATTCTGTCTAGGACATCCTTAATTGCTTTGTCTACCGCGGGGTCTTTGGCGTCGGAGAGGTTGGTCGTATCATTTGCTTCGATAGTCGGAAGAGTGTTTGCATCAGAAATAGACCGAATTTCGTATTTTCCGTCATGGTCTTCAGCCTTAATGCCATATCTTTTGTTTAGACCTCCAATAAGCAAATTTCGCAAATAGCCATCTCTCGAGTAGCCTTCGGGTGGATCAAATACAGGAAAGTGAAGTTTACCCAGTTCAATTTCAACATTGCATCGTTCAGCGACGGCCATGGTGTTACTGACTGCCTCAGGTGTTTCACTAAAAAGTGCGGCCATTTCATCAGCACTACGTAAGTAAAATTGTTCTGGTGCATAATTCATTCTGTTTGGATCAGAAAGGTGAGTTTGGGTTCCAATGCAAATCAGTGCATCATGTGCGTGAGAGTGAGGGCGTTCGAGATAATGAACGTCATTTGTGGCCACCAGATTAAGATCAAATTCTTTTGACCACTTTATTAAATGAGAATTAACTTTTGCCTGCTCGTTGATGCCGTGGTTCTGTAGTTCTAGGAAAAATCGTTCCTTTCCAAAAAGTTGTTTGAACCAGTCGAGTGAATCGCGGGCTTTTTCAAGATCATCTCGTATGATGGCTTGTGGGATTTCACTGGCTAAACAACCACTTAAGGCAATAATCCCTTCTTTGTGTGCTTCAAGTAGTTCTTTGTCGATACGCGGCTTGTAGTAAAAACCCTCCAAATGAGCGGCCGTAGTGAGTTTTACTAGATTGTGATATCCGGTATTATTCTCTGCCAATAGCAATAAATGGTTATAGCCATCCTTGCCTGTTCTACTGTTCGCTTTGCGCTCAAATCTACTTGTTGGTGCAATGTATGCTTCACAGCCAATTATGGGTTTTAAATTTTTTGATTTTGCTTGTTGGTAAAAATCGATTACCCCGTGCATTACCCCGTGATCAGTAATGGCGAGAGCAGGGAATTCTAATTCTAAGGCACGGTCTACAAGCTTATCGAGTCTACATGCACCGTCGAGCATGGAGAACTCGCTGTGTACGTGTAGATGGACAAACTCGTTATGGGGCATAGCAAAACCTAGCCTTGGAGATTACTTTTGGGCAAGACCATGAAGTTTAACTGTTGTTAACAGGTGCTATTCAAAAGCTCGCGCTTGCTTTATGGTGACAAACCACGCAAATTTTCAACACCCACTTGATGAGACAAGAGCCGTCTATGAATGAATCTTCTGAAAACGATATCTCACTGGATTTGCAATTCTTGCCCGAATGGGCTCAGGAAGACTCTGGAAGCAACAAGTATTCAAGCCATTCTGGAAATGATCGGGGAGATGAAGCGCGCAGAGGAAGGGGGAGAAAAGGCCAAAATCAGAGATCGCGCGGTGGTAATAAAGCACGGGGGGATGCCTCTATGGGTAAGGGTAGAAGTGGTAACAGGAGAGGTGGTAGTGATAGAAAAGACAGGCCTTTACCGCGAGAATCGCGTGGTGGTCGCAAGAAGCACCACGGGAAAGGGGATAGATTTCAAAGGCCTAAGGCACCTAAGCTAAACTTAAAGGTGGATTTTGTTCCGGATGAACAAGGAGTGGAATCCATTGCTAAGGAAATTAAACTTACAGGCAGGGCTTACCCGCTCTTTCAGATAGCTTTGTTAATTTTAAATCGGTCGAGTAGATATTCCATTAAATTAAGTCGTCAGAATAATTCTGGTGATAAAGAAGCAGCTCAAAGGTTATTTAGATGTAAGCTGGATGAAACAATTTGGTTGACCAAAGAGCAGTGTGTTCGACACGCACTTTCTAATTACTTTGAGAACTTTTACGAAACCCAAAAAACTGAGACTGAAGGACCTAAGGGAAATTTCACTTTTGTTGCGAAATGCGGTGTGACTGGCAAATATTTGGGGGCACCCAATCATCATAATTATCAGAATGGTTTAGTCGTATTCCATGCAGAACATTTGCCCAGGATGCCGTTTGAAAAATTCAAATCTCGGATTCAAATTGTTAAGGATGAGGAGGCTGTTAACGAATGGCTTGAGGAATGTAAGTGGAAAACTGAATTTGTTTCCATAAAAACTGAGGATAAGGATGTTTTCGGCCGGCGTGATGAGGTTCAGACTCATTTTGAGTCTAATCATTTAGAGGAAGTATTTGAAGAAACGCAGACCTGTTTCATATCTGGGGATAAGGCACAGTCACTACCAGAGCCTCGCCAATTGGCGGAATTTCTTAAAGATCAGTGGCACAGGCAAAAGCATTTTCCAATGCAACTTTCGACACATCTAAGCAGAATTTTTTCAAATTTAGGCCTTCAGTTTTTCAAAAAGGATAAAAAAGTTACTCATGTGTCAGTTGCAAGGCCCAGTTTTCTGGATATTGAATCGGAGCCAGTCAGTGAAAGTGTGAGGCTTATCATGCAATTTATTGATGCCACTAATAATTGTACCCGTCGGCAGATACTTGAACACTTGGGGGATACTGGAGGAGATGAAGTTGATAAAGTCGAGGAGGAGGCCGGATTAGGGAAGGCAAGTGGCGGGAAGAATCAGGTTATCTCTGATCTTCACTGGCTTATCCATCAGGGTCATGTTCTTGAGTTTTCTGATGGCATTATTGAGACATCTAAGAGACCAAAGAAAAAATTAGAGGCTGTAGCAGTTGGACCAGAAGAAGAAGTGAAAAAGAAAATAAAGGCGGAAGCTCAGCCTTTAGATGAGAATCTGCATGGCAAAGAAAAGGTAGATCACGAGGCTTCTTCAGAAGAATCAGTTTCTGAATAATACGAATGCAGTGCTACATACGTAAGGTGGTGTTTGTGGTTTGATTCGGGTTATTGTTTGATTCCCATTCTGCCCGTGTAGTCTGTGTATTGTAGTAATGGACGTTTTACTTTGGTGTTTTTGAAATATTCCTCAATTGCCTTTCTAGCCCCGTTCCAATGCCCATAATCATCAACGATTAATACTCCGCCAGGTGAGATTAGGGGGTAAAGTGCTTCCATTTCAAATTTTGTAGATTCATACCAATCAGTATCCAGTCTGAGAATTGATATTTCCGATGGTAAATCTTCAGTTGTACGTAGTGTTTCTGTGATGTCCCCAACAATGTATTCTACTCCAACAGACTCTGCTCCAGCCTTCGTAAAATTTTCTTTTACTTCTTCCAGCGAAGCGTAACACCAGCCGTTGTGTGATTCTTTTTGCTCTCTCTGAAAACGCATTTTGGCAGGGGTTTTATGTCTAGTGGTCTCGTCTAACTCTGTCGGCTCTGTCATGCCTGCAAAAGTGTCCATTAATATTACTTTTTTATTTGAACCGTATGCTTCGAATAGTAGTTTGGCGGCGATAGAATTACCGCCACGCCATACACCACATTCGACGAAGTCTCCCGGTATTTCATTTAAAATGACATATTTGCAGGCTTGAATGGTGGCGATTAGGCGTTCTGAAGAAACCATGGTTAATTGATTTTTGATCACGTAATCAAAAATTTTTATATCACGTTTCTCGAACTCGACAGGCATTAAGAAATTGGTCTTCTTTTGCCGTTGGCAAAAATAATTTCGAGTAGCCTGAAGGAACTTTCTAAGCACAACGCTTTTTTGTCATTACTGAGGTTGTCGATGTGTTTTGATATCCTGTGTACTCAAAAAAATCGGGAGCACTGAGGTAGGAATAGTTTCTATTGATGAATTTAGTATCCAGGTTTGATATATCAGCTTGTCCTTTCCTGCCATTGGAGACCCAGCTGAAGTGATGAGGTATTTGTTCATAGTTAACCAGCATGTTTGCTGTTGGAATGGGGGGGCATCCGTCACTGTGGACGGTTTCCACAGATACGTCATCGTCCAATATGATGAATTCAATATTCTTATCGAAACAATATTTAATCCTATTAAAATGTGAAACGTGGTCATCAAAAAGTGCTAATGTTTTACCATTCATTGGTTCTGTATAATCGCTTAGATCATAATCGTGATAATTAGCTTTGGGGCTTTTCCATTCTATTAAACTCAGGTTGATATCGAACGAAAGAATATGTGATTTATCCGGAATGGATTTATCGATGAAATAGGTGCTGTACCCTCTCCAAATACCCGATTCTATCACTATGTCAGGCTGAATGGCGCGGATAAGGCAGAAGCAAAAAAGTCCATTATTATAGCCCATACCCCCATTTAAACTCGATATGGGGCATTCCCGAAAAATCTTATCGAATAATAAAAGATCCTTTTGGATTTCGTTTTCACATGCATTAAGGCCTATTTGCTTAAACAAACCCTTTAAACATTCGGCTAGTTTGGAAAACTGTTCGCTTTTGATGTTCGTTTCTGTTTGAAAGCTGACCTGCTCTTTTCGTTTATTTGGTTTAGACCTCTCTAATTTGATGTTAAGGCTTTTGGACAATATCCAGTTTATCCATTTGGCAAGCATCCCTTGTAGAGGAGTTTTATCAGCCGGTGAAAAGGAATAGTGTTCAGAGGTGGTCGTATGCCTGTCACGGTCAAATTTCATTTCACTGTTAGGTAACCTTACTGTGGGAATCTACTCCCATTCGATCGTGCCGGGAGGCTTGCTGGTGATGTCGTAAACAACGCGGTTTACACCATCGACTTCGTTGATGATTCGGCTTGAAATTGTTTCAAGGAGTGAGGCTGGTAGTTTTACCCAATCTGCTGTCATGCCATCCTTGCTTTCCACAATGCGCACAGCAATCGTGTATTCATAAGTGCGTTCATCACCCATTACTCCGACGCTTTTTACGGGTAAAAGAACAGCAAAACTCTGCCAGACTTTGTAATACCAATTATGCTGTTTCATTGCTTCCACCACAATACGATCTGCGTTTCGGAGAATTTCAAGGCGACTTTCAGTAAGGTCGCCTAATAAGCGAACGGCAAGCCCTGGGCCGGGGAATGGTTGACGCCATACTACTTCCTTTGGAAGTCCGAGTTCCGTTCCGAGTTGACGTACTTCATCTTTAAACAAGCAGCGTAATGGCTCAACCAGCTTAAATTTCATTTTTTCGGGTAGTCCTCCCACATTATGGTGACTTTTAATCAAGGCGGCTGGATTCCCTGCGATGGGCACTGACTCAATGACATCCGGGTAGAGTGTGCCTTGTGCTAAAAACTTTGCTTTACCGACCTTGCGTGTGGCTTTTTGGAACACGTCAATAAAGGTATTGCCGATAATTTTTCGTTTGGTTTCTGGGTCGGTAACCCCTTTGAGTTTTCTCAGGAATAATTTGGCGGTGTCTTCATATAAAAAGTTGCATTTGAAATTGTCTTTAAAGAGTTTTTTCACTGCTTCGGCTTCGTTGGCGCGTAAAACTCCGTTATTAACAAAAATGCAGGTGAGCTGTTTACCAATCGCTTTGTGTATGAGTGCTGCAGCTACGCTGGAATCCACTCCGCCTGATAAGCCCAGGATTACGTGTTCCTTGCCAACCTGTGCTCGGATGTCGTCTACGGCTTTCTCAATATAGCTGCGCATAGTCCATTTACGCCCGCATCCACAAATATTTCGGACGTAATTATCGATAATTTTTTTTCCCTTTGGAGTGTGCACAACCTCCGGGTGGAATTGTATGCCAAAAAGCTTCCGTTTACGGTTCTCAATGGCAGCGTGAGGTGAGTTTTCTGTGATCGCAACGGTCTTAAATCCATCTGGTAATTTGGTGATTTTGTCGCCGTGTGAATTCCAAACCTGAAGGGTTTTGGGGAGGCCTTTAAAAAGTGAGCAGCGTTTATCTTTTACCGCGAGATTGCCTTTGCCATACTCACGTTTGAGTCCGCGTTCTACATTCCCGCCCATGAATTTTGCAATTACTTGCAGGCCGAAACATATGCCTAGAACTGGGATGCCAAGATTAAATATCTCCTTATCGGGGAGAGGGGCCTTTCGGCTGTAGACACTCATCGGGCCTCCGGAAAGAATGAGGCCCTTTGGATTCATAGAAGCGATTTCCTCGGCGGGGGTGTTGTAGGGGACGATGGTAGAATAAACTTTGCATTCACGAATACGGCGCGCAATAACCTGTGTATATTGCGATCCGAAATCAAGGATGATCACTTGTTCCTGCATTATGAGCTAATGGTTGACCGTGGGGGTTCTGTCATTGAAAACCACTAAAAATTTATTCCCAACTCCCTACAGTTGACTTGCTACCGCTGGAAGCCTAGTTTGTCACTTCTTCATGCACGAGGACATTGAGAAACTTTTAGTACTTCAGGAAAGAGATCGTTCGATAGCCCGAGCAAAAGAGGAAATTTCTGGGTTGGCACATGAGCGGGCCGAAGTGAATGGGCGATCTGATAATGCAGAGGAAGGGAATGCGAAAGCAGAGCAGAAATCCAAGGATCTCGAAGTGCGTAAGAACGCACTGGAAACCGAGATAAAAAGTGAGGAGGAGAAGATTCGGACTTACTCTCGCCAACAACTCGAGACGAAGGATAATCAGGAATATAAGGCTTTAGGTCGCCAACAAGAAACCTGTAAGGAATCTATTTCAAATCTTGAAACTGAGGAAATCAGTATATTGGAAGAAATGGACGTTCACGCGGAGGTGTTAAAGAAAGCTAAGGCTGAGTTGGAGGAGGCAAATGCTGCTAAAGCAAAAGCACAGGCTGAGATTGATGAACGCGAATCTAATCTTGGAAAAAAACTTGAGGAATTGGCAGGCCAACGTGCCGAGGCAGAAGCTAATATCGATCAAACTACTCTTTCTCGTTATAATCGGTTAGTTGAGCGGAAGGGCACCAACATTGTCGTGGGTATTCAACATGGTTCTTGTGGAGGATGCCATATGAAGTTGCCCGAAGGGGAGGTCATTGCAATAAAGTCTGGCACGAAGTTAAACTATTGTCCCAACTGCAGCAGGATAGTCTACTACACACGAGATATGATTCTTGAGGCGGACTAACCTTCTCATTAACGCTTCATAAAATTTATTTTTTTAGTTATCATGACTTTTATCCTGGAAGGGCGGAGGATCGCTTTCGTTTTAATACGAGAGAGGAAAGTCCGAACACCATAGGACGCGATGCCGTGTAACCCTGATTTAGTTGGGGATACATGCGGGCAGTTCATTCGAGAGGATGGCTGACGGAAAGTGCCACAGAGAATATACCGCCACAGGTTCGCCTGCGGTAAGGGTGAAAAGGTGGGGTAAGAGCCCACCGCGCCAAACGTGAGTGAGGCGGCACGGTAAACCCCATCGGGTGCAAGGCCAAATAGGGGGCCAGGGACGGTCCGTCCTGCGATCGGAAACGGTCACGGCTCCGGGTAGGGTCGCAATAGATAAATGATCCTCTCCACCGCTCGCGGTGAAGACAAAATTCGGCTTACAGCCCTTCCAGGATTTTCTTTTCAACGCAAATGAGTCTCAAAGAACTTTTCCATGGCTGGGTAGGTTTTCTTTGAGGATTGGTGGAAGACACCGTGACCGGCACCTTCAACGCGGATGTATTCTAGCTGCTTGGCTCCCGCTTTTTTCAGGGCTGCGTGGAATGTGTCGCCATGTTTGATATTTACTGTTTTGTCAGCCGTGCCGTGGATCAATAGGAAAGGGGGGGCATCACCCGCTACATAAGTTGATGGAGAGGCTTTCCTGCCCCGTTCCTCCAGAGTTGCGACGGGGCCGGCAAATAGTTCACCAGGTTGAGAGCGTTGGGTAGTGCGCCGGTTGTCAAATAAAAGAAAATTTGTGGGAGTGGCTGAGGCACACACGGCCTGAACTAGACTCGATTGATCCTGATAAGGGCCATCGCCTTCCAAATTGGCTTCGGGTTTAACTAGTCCTAACATGCACACCAGGTGTGCTCCGGCTGAATTGCCATATGCCCCAATTCGCTTCGGATTCACATTGTATTTTTTAGCATTGGCCCGCAACCAACGTACCGCGCACTTCACGTCTTCAATACTGGCGGGCATAGGAGCCTCGGCAATTAACCTGTAATTGACGGTGATGCAGACATATCCCTTCTGTGCGTACTCAATAGCTCCGCGCATAAAGTAGCCCGCGCGTTTATCGCCTGAGCGCCAGCCTCCGCCGTGCACAAACACGATGGCTGCGCGTGGTTCCTTGCTCTTGGCTTTTGGCATCACCAGATCGAGTTTCCATGCCTCACTCTTGCCCTTGCGGTAGGTGATATCCGGTTCAATCATTACATCCTTTGGTGCGCTCTTTAGCAGCTCTTCAGTGGATATATACCGGCGCTTATTGCCCTGTTGATTTTGGTTGTTACGACGGAGCCGGTTGGCCAATTGGATGAGTTCATTTTTATCGAGTGACCCGTCTTTATTGGTGTCTACCCGGTTAAAGTTTTTCTTCATCAGGCCGGTAGCCTCAGTGGAGGTAATTTTTCCATCGCTATTTTTATCCATGGCCTTAAGCCATTTGGGGACATTGGTTATGGAAGCAGGCGGGTTCTGTTGGTTTTGGGCTGGGCAGAAGAAGGGGAGTAAGCCCGCGGTAAATAGTAGTACGCTCAGTAATTTCATGGGGAAGTTATTCTAATGGTTTCCAGCGAATTTGACCAGTTTCAGGTTTGAGCATTCAATATTCATGTTATCATTTTTAGTATTCTCTTTTTTCTTACAAATTTGATCTTCTTTGGTATCATTTTTTTGGAGGTAGAAAATGCTGCGCCGAAATTTTTTAAAGCTGAGTTTTGGAGCTCTGACATTACCAGAGCTACTCACTTTACAAGCTCAAGGAGCTTCAGATGTTTCTGGTTTTGGGAAAGCTAAAAGCTGCATCGTTCTCTTTTGCTGGGGGGGAATCAGTCACCTCGACACGTTTGATCTCAAGCCTAATGCTCCATCAAATATCCGCGGTACCTTTAAGGAGATTCCTACTGCTGTTCCTGGTATTCGCATTGGTGAGCATTTGCCCGGCTTTGCGCGTACCATGAAAGAATGGGCGGTTGTGCGCAGTGCCCATCATAACGCTCCTAGCCACCGTTCTGGTGCCTACTGGAACCTCACCGGTCATGAGCCAGCCAAGCTCGATGGCAATTGGGAAGCTACGCGTAAAGACTGGCCTTCCATTGGTTCAATGATTTGGCAGGCTAAAAGAGATGGAGGAAGGCAACGCAACACTTTACCTGGGGCCGTTTCCTTGCCTTACACTATTTATGATGGAGGTACAGCCAATGGTCAGGATGGTGGATTTCTTGGGATGGGGATGGATCCGGCTGTTTTTCGTCCGCCCGGAAAAGACTTAAAGATTTACGGTGGCAAATCACCAACTTCCGGCCGTATTGAGTTGGATTTACCTGAAGGGGTGAGCCGTGGTCGTTTGGATCAGAGGCGTAATCTGATACAGGGCTTTGGTCGTACCAAGCAGCCTGCTCTGAAATTGGAAACTGAAGCCTTGGGCCGTTCGCGTGAGCTTGCTCTAGATATGTTAATGAACCCAACAGTTCATGAAGCATTTGATCTGGAAAAGGAGCCACGTGCGCTCAGGGAAAAATACGGGATGCATATTTGTGGGCAAAGCGTCCTCACCGCACGTCGTTTGACAGAAGCTGGTGTGCCTGTGGCGACCGTTTACTGTGCAGCGGGTGATCTTAATGGCTCCAAAGGAGATCACTTTGATACGCACGCCAATAATTTTAATAAGTTAAAGGACATTCTTTTGCCTCCCTTTGATCAGGCGGCCTCGACTTTGGTGGAAGATTTGAGGGAGCGTGGAAGGTTAGATGAGACGTTGGTGGTAATGCTTACCGATTTTGGACGTACCCCGAAAATCAATGGAGGAGCTGGTCGGGATCATTTTCCGGGGGTATATTCGGCCGTCTTTGCCGGTGGAGGTATTCAAGGCGGGCAAGTATATGGTAAATCAAATCCTACGGGCTTTGAGCCGGCCGATAAGGCATGTGGGCCTCCGGATTTACACGCGACAATTTTTCATGCACTCGGGATTAATCCCGAACACATGATTTATGATACAGAGGATCGTCCTCTGCCTATTTGTGATGGTAAGCCTTTGCCTTTGTTTTGACCGGTTTATTTTTTAGTGAGAGCGGCCGCTATGCTTGCGTTTCCAGCCATATTCAGAGCGGTAAGAGAAATTATTTCAGGAAATATTTTCCCAGGTCTTAAGAGTGCCATTCTTTGATTGCCTGGCATTAGTTTAGATATCCACCGGTTATCCGTTTTCACTTGAAACAACCACCACCGAATTGGTTCGCTATCAGTCGTGCGCCAATTGATTCGAATCATTTCGCGCGTCTTATCCCATTTGGCAAAGACTGCAGGTGCTTTGGGGGCATGACTATCAAGCCATTTGGACGCAGGCACAAGAGCAGGTTGTGTGTAGATTCGGGTAATCAGTTGGGTTCCTAGGTTGTCGCGATTTTTGGTAAGAGCGCTCAGGTTCCAGTGGATATTTCCGGTTGCTCCGTGATGTTTTCGAGTGAACTCGATTTGTTTGGTGATTTCTGATGCAGGCCATGGGTTAACTTTAGCTGAGTTATTGCCTGGCCAGAGGTGTCTGCCTTTTGGGTTTTGTTCATGCCACCATTGCATTAGAACCGGGTAGCTTTGGTCCCTATCATCAATTCGCCAGTAAAGTTGTGGAGCACAATAATCCATCCATCCCTCTCTAAGCCAGAGTCGGGCGTCGGCGTATAGCTCGTCATAGGCATCCAGGCCTTTGATCTGTTTGGGGTGGCCCGGTCTCCAGATACCAAAGGGGCTTATGCCGAACTTTACATGTGGTTTTACCCTGTGGATTTCATTGTGGATGCGCTTGATAAAACTATTGATATGCATCCGGCGCCAGTCCTTACGGCTCAATTTTGAATTGGATTTCTTCCAGCTAATCTCATCAGGGAATGAGGTGCGTTCACTGTCAGGGTAAGGGTAAAAATAATCATCGATGTGAATGCCATCTACATCATAACGGTTGACCACATCCATAATGACATTTAACGAATGATTGGCGGCAGCGGGTTCTGCTGGGTCCAGCCATTGATATCCATCATAGTTTTTTACGAGCCTAGGTTGTGTTCGGCTGATATGGCTGGGGGCCGGCGCTCCCTTGGCCCCTTTGTAACGTGCCCGGTAGGGATTGAACCAAGCGTGCAGTTCAAGTCCTCGCCGATGCGACTCGTTGATCGCATAAGCCAATGGGTCCCATACGGGCGAAGGGGCTTTGCCCATTTTACCCGTTAAGTACTCGGACCAGGGTTCAAGTTTTGAAGGGTAAAGTGCGTCGCAAGCTGGTCTGACTTGAAAGATGAGGCAATTGAGCTTGAGGCGGGCGGCAGCATTAATGAGTTCTGCGAGTTCCTTCTTTTGTTTGGCGATCGGTAGGCCAGGCTTTGAAGGCCAATCGATATTGTTGACCGTTGCAATCCATGCGCCTCTAAACTCACGGGTGAGGGATGGGGTATTTGGGTTTTTAATAGTGCCGTAAGTTACTTCTGCCTCCAAGTTTATCAGGCCAAACGCCATTAAGCCCGTTAAAATGGAAAGCTTCTCATTCACAAGTTAATTAATGCGATGGCGATTACGATGGGACAAGCGTGTTTTATCAAGGATAAGCGCATTGGCCAATTGAATTGAAAAAATAGGCAAAATATGATAACTATATCTGCTTTCTTGAATTGGGCAGATAAATCCTATTTTTGCTTCGCTGTTGCGCTTTACGGTATTGCCATGGTCTACTCGTTATTTCTTTGGCGTAAAGGGTTCCAGCGGGATGATTGGGTAGTATATGGGCTTATCGGAGTAGGGCTGATACTTCACACAATTGCCATGGTACAGAGAGGTTTTTCTCTGAAACAATGTCCTATCACTAATCTTTATGAAGCTACTGCTTTTATTATGTGGACGATGGTGGCTGGTTACCTCGTTGTTGGTCTTTGGCAAAGGTTCAGGTTTATTGGAGCTTTTGCGTCTCCTTTGCTGTTCATCCTGGGAGTTTTTGCATTATTTCCGGATATGGATCCTAAGGTGTTGCCCGGAAAGCATCAATTTTCAGGGGCGCTTAGTAGTTTGCACAAAGCATTTTTACTTCTTTCCTTCGGTGGCTTTGGGCTGAGTGCAGTTGGTGCGGTGATGTACCTGACTCAGGAAAACGATCTTAAGCTGCATAAGTTCCGAGCCATTTTGTCCAAACTTCCTTCTCTTGAAAGATTGGAGAAGGCGATGAGTGTGATTCTATGGGTGTCTTTTGTTCTTCTCACAGCGGGCCTGGTGACGAGCAGCGCATACTTACACGCCACCTATAAGGTGTGGTTTAAGCCAGATCCAGAAATGCTTTGGACTTTGGGTATTTGGTTCTTTTAC
>MDTD01020770.1_pt1 | contig 14127 bp, 14 predicted proteins | sample 811221 | NCBI WGS metagenome assembly MDTD01 (sample SAMN05326646, study PRJNA326480) | marine metagenome | isolation source: seawater | place: Pacific Ocean: South West | collected 2011
GGAAAATTTTCATCTTGAGTTTTAATTTCCTGAATCAGCAAAATATCAGGTTTAGCTTGATTTATATAATCAAGTATATTGTTAATTCTCGCTCTAACTGAATTTACATTCCAAGAAATTATTTTCATTAAATAGAAAAAGACAACCCACAACCACATGAAGCTGTAGCTTTTGGGTTACTTATAGTAAAAGACTCTCCAATCATCTCTTTTTTAAAATCAACAGTTGATCCTGCTATAATATCCAATGAGATTTTATCGATAATAGCACTATCAAATAAAATATCGTCTTTTTCAAATTTATCATCAAAGCTAAAATTATATTTGAAACCTGAACAACCTCCTCCTTGAACCGTTATTCTAAAATATTTTTTTTCTTCACTTTTAGTGATTTTTTCTATCTGGTTTTTTGCCCTGACAGTAAATTCTAATTTTTTTTCCATAATTATCTAGTATATAATCTATATAATTAGCATGCAAAAAAATTCAATCCTTAGATTATCTAAACTAGCAGTTCCATTAAAGTCAAAGGGAAGGTTTTTTAAAGAAAAAGAAACAAATTTAAGATCTGATTTTCAAAGAGATAGAGACAGAATAATTCATTCAACAGCATTTCGTAGACTAAAGCATAAAACTCAGGTTTTCATAAATACATCTGGCGATCATTTTAGAACTAGAATTACTCATTCTTTAGAGGTTGCTCAAATAGCAAGAACACTATCAAAATTTTTTAATTTGAATGAAGATTTATGTGAAACTTTAAGTTTAGCTCATGACTTGGGTCATACTCCTTTTGGACATGCTGGCGAAGAGTCCCTGAACCATTGTATGATAAAATCTGGAGGTTTTGATCACAATATACAAACTTTAAGAACAATCTTATTTTTAGAGAACAGATATTATGAATTCAAAGGTTTAAATTTAACTTATGAAACTTTAGATGGGCTATTAAAACATAATGGGCCTATAAAAAATATAAAAAAATATAATAATATTTTAGGAAAGAATTTTTTTAGAAATAAGATAAATTTTTCTTCAAGTCCATCATTAGAAGCCCAGATAGCCTCCATATCAGATGATATAGCATATAATAGTCACGATTTAGAGGATGGATTAAAGTCAAACTTATTTAAACTAAAAGACTTAGAAAAAATTCCAATTCTAAAAAGGATTGTAATTAAACATAAAAAGAAAATTAAAAGATTTTCAGAAGATTTAGTTGTGAGACAAATAGTAAGAGAAATAATAAACGAAATGGTAAAAGATTTGATTAAAACTACTAAAAAAAATATAAAAAAATTTAAAATAAAAAAACTAGATGATGTATATAAATCTAAATATCCTTTAGTGACTTTTTCAAATCAAATGAAAAAATTTGATAAAAAAATCAAATTTTTTTTAAAACTAAAAATGTATTATCATAAGGATGTAAAAAAAAATACAAATCAAGGAAAAAAAATTGTTAAAAAATTATTTTTGTATATTAAAAAAAATCCTAAAAGATATTTAAATGTTAGTAAGTACGATAAGTCAAATATTGCTAGATCTATTTGTGATTTTATAGCTGGTATGACTGATCGATATGCAATAAATTTATATAATAAGATTAAATGAATATATTTGAAAATTATTTATTGAAAATAAATAGAATTATTTTAGATAATAAAGATAAGTTAAAACTTAAAAATACAGAATTTATTAAAAATATTAATTTAGAGGTACCTCCTGAACATGTTAATTTTGATTTATCCACTAACGTGTCATTAATCTTATCTAAAGTTAATAAAGTAAACACTGTAAAACTGGCAAATGACATTAAAAATTTACTATTAAAAAAAATAAATCATTTCGAAAATATTGAGATTGCAGGTCCCGGTTTCTTAAACATTAAGCTTTCAAAGGAGGCACTTGCAATTAATATAAAAGATATCTTAAAAGATAAAGACGTTTATGGTTCTAAAAAATCAAATAAAACTTATAACGTAGAGTTTGTTTCAGCAAATCCAACTGGTCCTATGCATGTTGGGCACTGCAGAGGAGCTATTTTTGGAGATATACTATCTAACTTACTAAAATTTAATGGAAACAAAGTAGTAAAAGAATATTATATAAATGACTACGGAAATCAGATAAAAAATTTTGTAAAATCAGTATATCAAAGATTAAGGGAAATTAAATTTGGTGAAGCATTTATAGTTACAGATGACTTATATCCAGGAATTTATATAAAAGAAATTGCATTTAATATATTAAAGAATAATCAAAAAATTAATTTAGATAATTTTGAAAATTGCTATGAAAAATTAAGAAAACTTTCCTTAAAAGAATCAATGATATTGATTAAAGATGATTTGAAAAAATTGGGAATTGTTCATGATAATTTCTTTTCAGAGTCTGATCTTGTACAAAAAGATTTAGTAAATAAAACAATTTTGAAACTTAAAAACAAAAATTTAGTTGAAGAAGGTTATCTTAATCCTCCAAAAGGAGAAACCCCTAAAACTTGGAAAAAAATAAAAAGACTTATTTTTAAATCTACGCTTTTTGATGATGATGCAAATAGGGCGTTGCAAAAAAATGACGGATCATGGACTTACTTTGCAAATGATGTGGCTTATCATTCTGATAAAATAAATAGAAAGTTTGATAATCTGATAAATGTTCTAGGTGCAGATCACACAGGATATATCAAAAGAATATCAGCAGCCGTATCGGCTTTATCCGACAGAAAAGTAAAATTAAATTGTAAGGTTTGCCAACTAGTAAAATTATACAAGAACGGTAAACCATTTAAGATGTCAAAAAGAGCGGGAGATTTTATTTCAGCGCAAGATTTATTAAATGAAGTAGATAAAGACTCAATTAGGTTTATGATGTTAAGTAGAAGTAATGATGTGGAATTAGATTTTGATTTTGAAAAAGTTAAAGAAAAGACAAAAGAAAATCCGGTATATTACGTCCAATATGCATATGCTAGAATAAATTCAATTACTAAATCAATAAATAAGAGTCTCGATGAAAAAATTTTAGTTGAACCTAAATCATTCAAACCCAATATTTATGAGGAAAAAATCGTAAGAAAAATATTTGAGTGGCCAAAAGTGGTTGAGTCAGCTGCCTACAAACTTGAGCCTCATAAAATTCCTTTTTATTTATACGAACTATCTACATTGTTTCATTCCTATTGGAGTAAAGGAAATGAAGATCCTAAATTTAGATTTATTGAAAACGGTAAAATTAAAAGATCAGAAACTTTAATCTTCATTTATATTATTGCTATAGTTATTAAGAATGGGATGAATATTCTTGGAGTATCTCTACCAAAAAAAATGTAATGCATAAAATCTTAAATTTAGTAATGTTTTTGATTATCATCACTTTTACTTTTACTATTTATAAATATTATTCATCAAATAAAAATATAAATATAAAAGATTATAATCGCTCGAATATTGATCAAATTTTAAAAAATAAAATTTCAAATTTACCGGTTTTAGAAAATGATACAGAAAATGTGATAGAGTTTAATAATTCTTTGGAAAGCGAAATAAATGATACTAAAAAAAGAAGTTTTTGGGATTTAATTAAAAATAAATGAAATCTAAGGCCTTAATTATAAGTATAAAAAGCACAAAACTTACCAAAAAGGAGGAAGTTTTATTATCTAAGGAGAAACCTTGGGGAATTATTTTGTTTAAAAGAAATTTAAAATCAGTCAAACAAATAAAAAATTTAACATCTAAGATTAAGTTTTTAACTAAAAACAAGAAATTTCCAATTTTAATTGATGAAGAAGGAAAGAATGTTTCACGATTAAGTGATATTATTAGACATGATATTTCTGCAAATTATTTTGGAAACTTACATAAAAAAAATAAAAATTTTTGCACAAAAATTTATAAACATTACATTGCATCTACATGTAATATTCTCAAAAGTCTTGGAATCAATATAAATACAATCCCCGTATTAGATATTTTGAGATATAATACTAATAATATTATTGGTCATCGAAGCTTCTCTAATAATAAGAATATAGTAAAGGAACTTGGAAAACTTACAATCAAATATTTACATGCCAATAAGATCTTGGGTGTTATCAAACACATTCCAGGCCACGGAGGTGCGACCTCAGATAGTCATAAAAAGTTGCCTAAAATTAACTTGGATTTCAAAAAATTGAATCAAATTGATTTTTATCCATTTAAATCCTCTAAAGCAAAACTTGCAATGACAGCTCATGTATTATTTCCAAAAATAGATGACAGATATCCGGTAACGCATTCAAAAAAAATAATTAACGGAGTCATTAGACAAAAATTAAAATTTAAGGGAATTTTAATATCAGATGATATTTCCATGAAAGCTCTTAAATACGATTTAATAACTAATGCAAAAAGATCTATAGCAGCGGGCTGCAATCTTGCACTTTATTGTTCAGGCAATATTAATGACAACTTTAAATTGATTAAATCACTCCCATATATAGATAATTTTACTATAAAAAAAACTTCAGAATTTTTTAAGTTTTTAGGGTAAAATTAATAATGGAATCAAAAAATGGTAATCAAATATCTATAAATATACCTAATTACAACGGACCTTTAGAGGTTTTACTAAATTTAGCAAAAACCCAAAAAGTAGATTTAGCTGAGATTTCAATAACTCAATTAGCAGATCAATTTTTAGAATATATTAAAAAGTATGAAAAAATTAATTTAGAAACAGCAAGTGAATTTTTATTAATGGCAACTTGGTTGGCATATTTAAAGTCTAAATTATTACTTCCAGAAGATGAGGAAGATGACTTTAAAGCTTTAGAGGTAGCTGAAAAATTAAAATTACAATTAAAAAAATTAGAACTAATTCGAATATTATCTGATCAAATGCTCCAAAAAAAAAGACTAGGTGTTCATATTTTTACTCGAGGAATGAAAGGGGGAATAAGATCCATAAATACTCCTATATACGATGTATCATTATATGAATTATTAAAAACTTATTCTGAGATACAAATGCAAAAGACCTTCCAAAATATAACTATTCCTAAACTTCCAGTTTTTACGACTGAAGAAGGGATCAAACTTATTAGAAATAACTTAGATAAAATATATGATTGGAAAGATTTAATCGAGCTTATACCAGAATTTTACTCAAAAAAAAAAATGAAAAGAACGGGAATTGCTGGATTATTTGCAGCAAGTCTTGAACTATCGAGAGAAGGAACTATATCCTTATCTCAAAAAAAACTTTTTGATAAACTTATGATTAAAAATCAACAAAATGAAAAATAAGAAAAAAAATAATATAATTGATTTTCCTTCATCTGCATCAAAACTTGAAAGGCAAGTTGAAGCTTTACTTTTTGCAGCTTCTGAACCTTTAGATATTGAGACAATTGAAAAAAGATTGAAAACAACGACAAATATAAAAAAAGTTTTAAGCAATCTCCAATTAACTTATAAAAAAAGAGGTATAAATTTAGTATGTATAAAAAATAAATGGTCTTTTAGAACTGCAGACGATTTATCGAAACTAATGGCCTTACAAAAATCTACTCAAAAAAAATTATCAAAAGCCACAGTAGAGACTTTAGCTATAATAGTATATCATCAGCCAGTTACTCGCTCTGAAATAGAGGAAATTAGAGGGGTAACCTTCGCCTCAAATACATTAGAAATATTACTAGAGTTAGATTGGGTAAGACCAGCTGGGCGCAAGGATGTACCAGGAAAACCCATTCAATATGCTACTACTGAAAATTTTTTAAATCATTTTAATATACAAAAATTATCTGATTTACCTTCGATTGAAGAATTGGGTTCTGCGGGATTAATTGATACTTCAAGTATCGATAAATCTATTTTCGGTACGGGAAAATTCTTTAAAGAACAATCTATATCAGAAAAGCAGAGCATCTATGAAGACATAGATGAAGCTATCAAAAAAGCTCCTGAAGAGGAAAAATAAGTATATTTATTTCAGTATTTTTATTGTATAAATAATAATTATGGGAATTAGTTTCTGGCAAATTGCGATAGTAGTTGTGCTTGTTGTTTTGCTTTTTGGAAGGGGTAAAATCTCAAGTTTGATGGGGGACGTTGCTAAAGGTATTAAAAGTTTTAAAAAAGGAATGTCCGATGATGCCACAACAAACAATCAAGATGATAAATCTAAGTCAGATAATTCTGATACCGAAAATAAATAAGCAAAATGCCTCAAATTGGTTGGTTAGAGATTTTATCTGTAGTTATTATTGCAATATTAGTTTTAGGCCCTAAAGAATTTCCAATTGCGCTTAAAAAAATAGGTTCTTATATAGGAAAATTTAAAAATACTATTAGTAATTTTCAAAAAGAAGTTTCATCTATTACAAAAAATGTAAACTTAGAGGATGAAATTGCTCATAAAGAAAAAAAAAATAAAAAATGATACAGAAAAAAATGGCTGATAAAAATTCTTTTACAAGTCATTTTGTGGAATTACGTTCAAGGCTTTTAAATTCTTTAATATTTATATTTATAGCTTTTATTGTTTCTTATATTTTTGCTGAACAAATCTATAATTTTCTAGTTGAACCATATTCTAATGCAGTGAAAGATGATCCAATATCAAGGCGACTTATTTTTACTGCATTACATGAAACTTTTATTACTTATATTAAAGTTGCTTTTTTTTCCTCAGTTTTTATTGGAAGTCCAGTATTATTAATACAAATATATAAATTTATTGCTCCAGGACTTTATAAAAATGAAAAAAAAGCAATTCTTCCTTATCTGATATCAACACCTTTACTTTTTTTATTTGGAGGTTTCCTGGTTTATTACTTAGTGATGCCATTAGCAATAAAGTTTTTTTTATCATTTGAGTCACTAGGATCTGGGACTAATTTACCAATACAACTTGAGCCTAAGGTAAATGAATATCTTTCCTTAATAATGAGATTAATTTTTGCTTTTGGTATTAGTTTTCAACTACCTATATTTCTTAATCTTTTGGCAAGAGTTGGTGTAGTTAATTCAGAATATCTTAAAACAAGAAGAAGGTACGTGATTGTTATCATCTTTGCCTTGGCTGCAATTTTAACTCCTCCTGATCCTATCACACAGGTTGGACTAGCAATACCTTTATTATTACTTTATGAATTATCAATATTTACAGTGAGATTTATTGAAAAAAAAAAAGAAAAAGAAAATTTAGAAAATGCATAATATAAAAGATTTAAGAAAAAACTTAGAAGATTATAAAAAAAAAATTATTGAATAGAAATTTTGATTTTAAAGCAGATGTTTTTAATGATCTAGATGAAAAAAATAGAAAACTTATTACTGAAAAAGAAAAATTAGAACAAGAAAAAAAACTTTTATCTAAAACGAAAGATAACTCTAATTTTGAGAAATCTAAAAAAATTACAGAGTCGATAATTAAAATATCAAAAGATCAAATTAATATTCAAAAAAAATTAGATGAAATACTTCATATAATGCCAAATTTAGCTTTATCTGATGTTCCAGTTGGTAAAGACAATAAATCAAATAAATTAATTAAGCAAATTGGTAAAATTTCAAAATTTCCATTCAAAATTAAATCCCATTCAGAGATTGGCAATCAAAGAAATGAAATTGATTTTGATACATCTATTAAATTATCTGGTTCCAGATTTGTTATTTTAAAAAATAAAATTGCTTTACTAGAAAGAGCATTAATAAACTTTATGTTGGACGTTCATACAATAGAATTTAATTACACTGAAATTTCACCACCTTTAATCGTAAATGAGGATGTTATGTTTGGCACTGGTCAATTGCCTAAATTTGAAGAGGACCAATTTGAGATTAAATTTGAAAATTCTGATCAAAGAAAATTTTTAATTCCAACTGCTGAAGTTGTCTTGACAAACTTAGTAAAAAACTCAGTTATAAATAAAGACCTTTTACCACAAAGATTTGTTGCTGCTACACCTTGTTTTCGTAAAGAGGCTGGTAGTTACGGTAAAGATACTAAAGGAATGATTAGACAGCATCAATTTTATAAAGTTGAACTAGTCAGCATTGTTGAAAAAAATAAATGTGAAATTGAACTCGATAGAATGCTTAATTGTGCTGAAGAAATATTAAAAAAATTAGAAATTCCTTATCAGGTAATTTTACTATCCACTGGAGATATGGGTTTTAGTGCAGAAAAAACTTTTGATATTGAAGTTTGGATTCCCTCTGAAAATAAATATAGGGAAATTTCTAGCTGCTCATCATGCGGTAGTTTTCAAGCTAGAAGAATGGGCGCTAAATATAAATCTCTAAATGGAAATGAATTTGTGGGCACTTTAAATGGTTCTGGTTTAGCCGTTGGTAGATTAATGATTGCCTTGCTTGAAAATTATCAAAATGAAGATGGGTCAGTTACAATTCCAAAAGTTTTAAAAAAATATATGAATAATTTGGATAAAATTTGATAAAATTTAACTTGTTTATCTAATACATTTATTATAATTGTCTCAACATGAGTGGACAAGGGATAGCACAATTTATACCATTAATTTTAATTTTTGTAATTTTTTACTTTTTCTTAATACGCCCTCAACAAAAAAGGGTGAAGGATCATAAAGCTATGGTCGAATCCTTAAAAAGAGGTGATGAAGTAATTACATCAGGGGGTATTATTGGTGTTGTAGATCGCGTGATGGAAGATGATAGAATTGAAGTTACAATTTCAGAAGGAACAAAAGTTCAAATTATTAGATCAACAATTACTAGTTTATTAAAAAAAGAAGAAGTGAAAAAATAATTCTTTTTTGTGTTAAATTTTTCAAAAATAAACATACTTTTTATTTATATTACATTTTTTATTATTTCTTTTTTTTCTTTATTAAATTTTCAGTCTGAAAATAATTTAATATTTAATAAAAAAGTAAATTTAGGTTTAGATTTACAGGGAGGATCTTATCTTCTTTTAGAGATTAATTCAGACTCTCTAGTGAAAGAAAAAATTCAGTCAAAAGTTATTCCAATTAAAAAAATGCTTAAAGAAAATAATTTAGCTTTTGAAAACTTTGAAATTAGTAATAACTCCTTAAGATTCAAAATTAAAGATTTAGATAAATTTGAATTACTATTCTTTTCAAAAAAAGAAAATTTGGTAAATCCTTATATTGATAATTATAGATCATTCGAGCTAGATTATAAAGAATTGGAAAACAATTATATTGAAATTTTATTTTCTAAATTTGGTTTATTAACTATTAATAATTCTGCTTTAAAACAGTCAATTGAAATTGTTAGAAGAAGGATAGATGATGTTGGTACAAAAGAACCAACTATATTACAAAGAGGTGAAAAGAGAATAGTTGTAGAATTACCCGGACTAAAAGATCCTGAAAGAATTAAAAAACTCTTAGGTAAAACTGCTCAATTAAATTTTAGACTTGTAAGTGACAATTCAGAGTTTGGTGTTGATGAATTAGTTTCTGAAAATGGTGAAATCCTGAAAATAAGTAAAAGAATTGTTATGAGCGGTGATAACTTAGTAGATGCTCAACCTAGCATACAAAACCAGCTGAATGAGCCCTCTGTTTCATTTACATTAAATAGACTTGGTGCTCAAAAATTTGGAAGAGCTACCACTGATAATGTTGGTAAAAGATTAGCAATAGTGCTTGATGGAAAAATTGTTAGTGCACCAAACATTAATGAGCCTATAACTTCTGGAAATGGTGTAATTTCAGGTAACTTCACATTTCAAGAGGCTACTGATTTAGCTTTGCTTCTTAGGTCCGGAGCTTTACCAACACCTCTTGATGTTGTCGAGGAGAGAACTGTTGGCCCTGATTTAGGAGAAGATTCAATAAAGTCGGGTATTACTTCATTAATTGTAGGATTTCTTTTAGTTATTTTTTTTATGTTTTATAAATACAAATTATTTGGTTTAGTTGCAAATACATCTTTAGTCGCCAACTTATTAATGTTATTAGGTATTTTAACAATTTTAGAGGCGACACTTACACTGCCAGGAATTGCAGGAATAATTTTAACTGTCGGAATGGCTGTTGATGCTAATGTATTAATATTTGAACGAATTAAGGAAGAATTAAAAACAGAAAAGTCAATTATACATGCTTTTGATTCAGGATACACAAAAGCAAAAATTACAGTTCTTGATGCAAATATAACTACTTTAATCGCTGCTATTATTTTGTTCGCATTCGGATCAGGACCAGTTAAAGGGTTTGCAATTACTTTAGGCATAGGAATAATAACTACTCTTTTTACTGCTTATTTTCTTGCGAGGCATCTTACATCATTAATAGTTTTAAGAAATAACAACAAAGAAATAAAAATCTAATGATTAAAAATATTAATTTTGTTTCAAAGTTTAAAAATGCCAATTTAGCATCGGTTATTATATTTACGTTAAGTATATTTTTTATATCTTTTAAAGGTCTTAATTACGGTATTGATTTCAAAGGTGGAACTTTAATTGAATTGAGAACTGAAACACTTTTAAAGACATCGTTGATACGAGATAGCTTAAATTCAATGGATTTAGGAGATATAAATGTAAAAAAATTTGGAAATGATGGTGACTATTTAATAAAGATTGAGCAAAAAAATGTGAATAATAGTAATTTTATACCTAAAATAAAAAAAACTTTATCAGATAATTTGAATGCTGAGATTGATTTTAGAAGAGTGGAAAATGTTGGTCCAAAAGTAAGCTCTGAATTATTAAAGTCATCTATTATTGCTATCTCACTAGCTCTAGCTGCAATGTTATTTTATATTTGGGTAAGGTTTGAATGGCAATTTAGCCTTGGATCCATTATTGCTTTATTTCATGATGTTGTAATTACACTGGGTATATTTTCAGTATTATCTTTAGAAATTAATTTATCTATTATAGCAGCAGTTTTAACTATAGTGGGTTATTCAATGAATGATACAGTGGTAATTTATGATAGAATTAGAGAAAATTTATTTAAATTTACTAAAATAAGTATTAGCGATGTTACTAATTTATCAATTAATGAAACATTAGCTAGAACTATAATCACATCTATAACGACTTTATTGGCTTTAGTTTCAATTTACATCTTAGGGGGTGAAATCTTAAGAGGATTCTCCTTTGCAATGATTTTAGGTGTAATTATTGGTACTTACTCATCCATATTTGTTGCATCACCAATTCTAAAGTTTTTTAAAGTAAGCTATAAAACTTTAGAAAAAGAAGAAGAAAAAATAGTGCCATAATAAAAATTTAGGCAGTCTTTTTCATTGAATTATTACCAATAATTTCCCTAATAAATTTTCCAGTATAACTGTCCTTGATAGTTGACACTTTTTCAGGACTTCCTTCAGCAATAATTTTGCCTCCATTTACGCCACCTTCTGGACCCATATCAATTATATGGTCAGCTGTTTTAATGACATCTAAATTATGTTCGATTACAACAACTGTATTTCCTGTATTAGCAAAGGCTTGTAAAATCTCTAATAATTTCTTTATGTCGTGAGAATGTAAACCAGTGGTTGGTTCATCTAGTATATAAAGAGTTCTACCAGTCGGTCTTTTTGATAATTCTTTAGCAAGCTTAATTCTTTGGGCTTCTCCACCAGATAACGTAGTAGCTTGTTGACCAATCTTCATGTAACCAAGTCCTACATGTTTGAGGGTTATTAATTTTGATTTAATACTTTGAATATTTTCAAAAAATTCACAACCTTCATCCACAGTCATATCTAAAATATCAGCAATATTTTTATTTTTAAATCTAATTTCTAGAGTTTCTCTATTATATCTTGCTCCTTTACATGTATCACAAGGGATAAAGACGTCTGGCAAAAAATGCATCTCATAAGTTAAAACACCATCTCCTTCACAAGTCTCACACCTTCCTCCTTTAACATTAAAAGAATATCTACCGACTTTATACCCCCTCGCTTTTGATTCAGGTAGTCCCGCAAACCATTCTCTTATTGGACCAAATGCACCAGTATACGTTGCTGGATTAGATCTTGGAGTTCTTCCTATGGGAGATTGATCTATATCAATTATTTTATCAATTAATTCAGTGCCCTTGAATCCAGTAAATGCTTTAGGCACTTTACGACTCTTATTTTTATTCAACATTAGATTAAAAGCATTATACAAAGTGTGAAGTATTAAGGTCGATTTTCCACTACCCGAGACTCCAGTAACACAAGTAAATGTTCCAACAGGTATTTTTAAATTAACTTTTTTTAAATTATTTCCACTAGCGCCACTTATTTCAATAAATCTTCCGTTTTTTGCTGTTCTCCTTTTTTTTGGAATAGGAATAAATTTTTTACCTGATAGATAATTTCCAGTGATACTCTTTTCATTTTCAATAATTTGTTTTACTTCTCCCTCAGCAACAATTTGACCTCCTTTTAGTCCAGCCTCAGGCCCTATATCAATTATGTGATCTGAACTCTCCATGGTTTCAATATCGTGCTCAACAACTATTACTGTATTTCCTAAATCTCTTAATTTTTTTAGTGCAGCAATTAATTTTTTATTATCTCTTTGGTGCAAACCAATTGATGGTTCATCTAGAACATAAAGGACACCTGTCAGTCCAGAACCAATCTGTGATGCTAATCTTATTCTCTGAGCTTCTCCACCTGATAGTGTGCCAGACTCTCTTGATAGTGTTAAGTAATTTAAACCAACATTCAAAAGAAAATTTAATCTTTCATTTATTTCCTTAAGAATATGTTGAGCAATTTTGTTTTCTTTTTCATTTAATACACTCTCTAATTTTGAAAACCATTTTTGAGCTTCGTCAATTGATTTTTCAGTAACTTGACTTATATTTAAATTATTTATCTTCACACACAAAGCTTCATCTTTTAAGCGTAATCCTTTACACTTTTCACAATTTGTTTCACTTTGATATTGTGAAATTTCCTCTCTTTTCCACTCACTATCTGTTTCAAGATAGCGCCTCTCTAAATTATTAATCACACCTTCAAAAGCTTTTTTAGTTGTATACGTTTCATATCCATCATCATATGAAAATTTGATTTCTTCTTCATCTGAACCATAAAGAATTATGTCTTGTATTTTTTTTGGAATTTTTTTCCATGGATCTGATAATGAAAATTTATAATGTTTGGCTATACTGGCTAATGTTTGTGCATAGTATAAAGAAGTGGATTTAGACCATGGTTCAATAGCGCCATCTTGAAGACTTTTTTTATGATCAGTAACTACAAGATTAGGATCAACATTCAAATTATGTCCAATACCCTCACATTCTTCGCAGGCACCATAAGGTGAATTAAATGAAAATAGGCGAGGCTCTATTTCTTCTATTGTGAAACCACTTTCAGGACACGAAAATTTTGATGAAAAAGTTATGGTCTCTCTTTTTCTAAATTTTTTGGGTAGAGTTTCATTCTCATATTCAACTATCAATAAACCATCCGAAAGATTCACTGCTGTTTCTACACTGTCTGCAAGTCTATTCCCTAAATTTGAATTAAGAATAATCCTATCTACAACAATTGAAATATCGTGTTTTACCTTTTTATTTAAGTCCGGGAATTCATCGATGTTAAGATATTTTCCATCTACTTTAATTTTAGAAAAACCTCTTTTTTTATAACTTAGAATTTCTTTTTTATATTCACCTTTTCTACCTCTAACTATAGGGGATAAAAGATAAATGGTATTATTTTTGGGTAGTTTTTTTATTTTGTCCACCATTTCACTAATTGGCTGAGACCTAATCGGTTTTCCTGTAAATGGAGAAAAAGGAATTCCGATTCGTGCAAATAAAACCCTCATATAATCATAAATTTCAGTCACTGTCGCAACTGTTGATCTTGGATTTTTAGAAGTATTCTTTTGCTCGATTGAAATTGCTGGACTTAAACCTTCAATAAAATCAACATTAGGTTTTTTCATTTTATCTAAGAATTGTCTTGCATAAGATGATAAACTTTCCACATACCTTCTTTGACCTTCTGCATAGATTGTGTCAAAAGCCAATGACGATTTTCCCGAACCAGATAGGCCAGTAATAACTACTAATTTCTCTTTTGGAATTTCTAGAGAAACATTTTTTAAGTTGTGTTCTTTAGCGCCTTTTACAACGATTTTTTTCAAC
>MDTD01133527.1_pt1 | contig 14126 bp, 14 predicted proteins | sample 811221 | NCBI WGS metagenome assembly MDTD01 (sample SAMN05326646, study PRJNA326480) | marine metagenome | isolation source: seawater | place: Pacific Ocean: South West | collected 2011
ATATACAGCGGGCTATTTTTGCTCTTTTGCCTAAACTTCTTTTGGAGTTGATAGTTATCTTGGGTCTTGCATTTTTTATTTTTTTTCTCGTTGCAAATGGTTATGATTTAATTGAAATTTTACCGAAACTAGGACTCTTTTTTTTAGTTTTCTTGAGATCGCTTCCCTTATCCGTTGCTATTAATAATGCTTTACTTACAATAAAATTTTCTAAAGTTCAAATCGATGATGTACTTTTTCAATTAGCAGAATTAAAAAAAAAAAAATATATTATTTATAATACCACTGGACAATCATTTAATTTATCAAAAAGCAAAAAATTAATTCTTAAAAATGTTTCTTTTGGCTATAACAAAGATAAAAATATATTTAACAATCTTAATATTGAATTTAATGAAAATAAAATAATTGGAATACAAGGAGACAATGGGAGCGGCAAAAGTACTTTGGTAGATTTAATTGCTGGTTTTTTGAAACCAAATATTGGAAGTATAATATTTAATGGACAGGATATTCACTCAAATCTTAAAGATTGGAGAAAACTAATTGGATATGTTTCACAATCACAATTTCTTGCAAGCGATACAATAAAAAACAATATTATATTTTCACAAAACCAAGAGTTTGATAAAATAAAATTTGAAGAGGCAATTACAAAGTCTGGCGTAAAAGATTTTGTTAATGAAATCTCAAAAGGTTTTAATAGCCAGGTAGGAGACCTTGGCTTAAAACTATCAGGTGGTCAAAAACAGAGAATAGCAATAGCAAGGGTTTTATATAAATCCCCAGAAATAATCATTCTAGACGAGCCAACTAGCGCTCAGGATAATAAAATCGAAACTTATTTTTTGAATGTTATTAAAGAGCTAAAATTTAAAAAAATTATAATATTGATTTCTCACTCACCAAACATTCACTCTATCTGTGATGAAAATTTTAGAGTAGAAAATAAAAATCTAATAAAAATTGAAAAAAATAGTTAATAAAAAGAATAATAATTTGAACTTAGATAATATTAGATATATGAAATAGACCTTTAATATGAAAAATCTTTATTTTGCACATAATCAAAAAACTTACTTCATAGCTGAAATTGGAATAAATCATAATGGAGATGTTAATAATGCATTAAAATTAGTCGAGGAAGCTAAAAAAGCTGGATGCAACGCAGTTAAATTTCAAAAAAGATATCCAAGAGATTGTGTGCCAAAAAAAATTTGGAATGTTAAAAGAACAACTCCTTGGGGAGAAATGACATACATAGATTATAAAGAAAAGATGGAGTTAAAAAAAAAAGATTACAAAAAAATAATTAAACTTTGTAGAAAACTTAAAATAGACTGGTCAGCATCATGTTGGGATACGAAATCTGTGGATTTCATGGAGGAACTTAATATACCATATTACAAAGTAGCTTCTGCATCATTAACCGATATAAACTTACTTAAAAAAATAAAAAAAACAAAAAAACCTGTAATTATTTCTACAGGTATGAGCACACTCAACCAAATAAAAAAGGCGGTTAAAATTCTTGGGTGCAAAAATTTAGGTATATTGCATTGTAATAGCAGCTATCCAGCTAAGTATGAAGAATTAAACTTAAATTTTATTCCAAAATTAAAAAAAATTTTTCCACAATCTATTGTAGGTTATTCAGGACACGAAAAAGGTTTATCTTCTACTGTTGCAGCTGCAGTTTTGGGTGCAAAAATTATTGAAAGACATATTACTTTAGATAAAGCAATGTGGGGAACTGATCAGCTTGCTTCAATAGAGCCCATGGGCTTTGCTAGGATTATTAGAGACATAAGGATAATTGAGGTTGCATTGGGTGAAGCAAAAAAAATAGTATTTAAAAGTGAGAAGGAAGTAATGAAAAAGTTAAGAATTGTGGGTTAGTTTTTTGATCGATTTAAACTCTTAAAATTTTCATTCATTTTTTTTTTGTAAATTTTTATTTTTTTATAATCATATTTAGCAGTTCTCTTTTTGTAGCTTATTACTATCCCTGTTCTATTAAAATTAGATCTATTCTTATGACTTCCGTGTACAACTTGTGGGTGATGAATTAGGCAATCTCCAGGTTTTAAAGATGGATAAACTTTTCTATATTTTAGTTTTTTCAATATTTTATCCTCTATCTTTTGAGAAGTGCCTTTAGCATGAGAAATTTCATGAGGATATATTCCTTTTTTATGCGATTTATTAAAATAACATAATCCCCCGTTATATTTATTTGATTTACTGCAAGCAATCCATACATTAAGTGCTTCAGAATTTTTAACATTCCAATAATAATTATCCTGATGAAATGGAGCATTTGATCCTGTCCTTTTTGGTTTAAGAAAAAACTCTAAATTTCTTACTGTAGATTGTTTTGTATCTAAGATTTTATTTATAATAGATACTATTTTCTTTTTTTTTGCAAAAGATTTTAAATAGAAATTTAATTTTAGTTTGTTTAAATTATGTATTGTATTTACCTTATTATCGTCCGTTAAATGTAAATGCTTGTAATTTCTTTTTTTCAAATACGTAGAGATTTTCTTGATATCTTTTTGTATATTAAAGATCTCTTTTTTTGATACCAGTCCAGGTATTTTTACAAAACCATTTTCAAGGTATTTTTTTTTATATGTATTTAAATAGGGTTTTACTTGCATTTTTTTGATTTTGAACGTAAATATTACTTTGAACTAAAATATTTACAATATATATATTTACACACTAAATAAACTTATTAAAAATGAACTCAAGATTGGTATACATAAACGGTAAATTTATAAAAGAAAAAGAAGCAAAAATATCTATTTACGATTCAGCCTTGATGTTTGGAGATATGGTATTTGAAATGACAAGGTCATTTAATCACCAGCAATTTAAATTAAAAGATCACTTGGAAAGATTATTAAGAGGTATTAAGATTTATAGGATACCATTAAATTTATCACTAGAGGATTTAACAAAAATTTGTGAGGAAACTATAAAAAAAAATAAAGATTTTTTTAACAAAAATGATGAGCATAGGTTAATGATAAATGTTAGCAGAGGTCCTTTAGGCCCATATTCAGAAGTGTTTGACAATAAAATGGAACCTACTCTTGTTGTTTCAGATTTTCCTTTAAAGTGGACAATATCTTCAATGTGGAAGTTGTTTGAGGAGGGTATAAATGGAGTAATCACAAATCAAAAGGCTATCCCTTATTATTATTTAGACCCAAAAATTAAAAATAGAAGTAGAGCTTTTTATCAAATGGCGAATATAGAAGCATCAGATTTTAAAGGAAAAAATAATTGGGCAATTTTAACAGATAAAGATGGTTATATTGCTGAAGGAAGTGGTTGTAATATTTTTATTGTAAAAAAAAACAAAATTTATACTCCTCTAGGAAAAGATTGTCTCGTAGGAATATCAAGAAATTATATTTTTGAGTTAGCAAATCAACTTGGGTATGAGTGCATCGAAAAAAATATTGAACCATATGATATGTATGATGCTGATGAAGCTTTTGCTACTGGAACTCCTTTTTGCATACTTCCAATTTGCAGATTAAATAATATTGATATTGGAAATGGAAAATTTAGCATGGTTACAAGAAAATTGATTGAAAAATGGAGCGAGAATGTGGGCTTAGATATTATTAATCAGATGAAAGAGTATTATTTAGAGTTTCATAGTACAAAAAAAGATAATCTTACTTCTATATATCAATTTAAAAAATAAATAATTTAATGATCAATATTGTAGGTCCGGTTTATCCGATTTGCCCAGTATTTAACAAAAATCAGAATATAGATTTTTCAAAAACTAGAAAATATATAAATTACTTATTAAAGAATGGTGCTAAGAATTTAATGGTCACTGCGGGTACTAGTAGAATAAATTTACTAACAGATAATGAATTAATCAAATTAAATAAATTGGTTGCTAAAGAGTGTTTAAAAAAGAAAAAAATAAGTATTGTTTCAAATCATATTTATGGAGATTTAAATAAAACTAAACAATTTATTAATGAAAGCATTAAATCTAAAGCCAAAGCAATAATGATTTTTTTTTCGGAAAGATATTATAATGATGAGCAATTAATTAATTATTTTAGGGAAATCGATAAATTGTGTATAAACAGAATAGTGTTTTTGATTCATGCGTTTAAATTGAGAAACGAGATACCATTTAAAAAAAAATTTAAATCTATTCCATTTAAGGTATTTGAAGCATTAATAAAAATGAAATCTTTTGGAGGAATAAAGGAGGAGTTTAACGACGACAAGTTGAGAATAAAGTTAATAAAAAACTATAAAACAAAAATGAACATTATTACAGCAGGTAGCTCGATGAGAAACTATTTACGATTATCAAAATTCGGCCTTAAATCTTATTTAACTTCTGTAGGAAGTTTTAATCCAAAAATAGAGGAAGATTTTTTTGACTTTCTGTATAATAAACGAAACTTTAAAAAAGCTAGAGAATTAGCATTGAAATATGAGCCTTTTTTTGAGGACAATAAATACTTAGGGTGGCATCTTACAATGAAAACTGTTTTATCTATTCTTAAAATTATTCCGAAGTATGAAAGATTACCTTTAGTTCATGCTTCTTCAAAAGAATTTGAAAAATTTAAAAAGCAAACAAAAAAGCTAATATTATACAAATGAAATTTTTGAAGAATTTTAAAATTGGTAATTTTAGAATCAATGAATATAAAACTTTTATAATAGCGGAAATGGCGTGTGCTCATGGAGGAAGTTTTACAAAAGCTAAAAGAATTATAGATGAAGCTGTAAAAGCGAATGCAAACGCAGTACAATTTGAAATATTTGATCCAGATACATGTTGTCTGCCTGGTACAGATGAGAATAAAGAACTTCACAGTGTAAATTTTACGAAAAAACAATGGGATATACTTCTGGAATATTCAAAGAAAAAAAAAATTATAAGATCTATTTTTGCATATGATTTAAATTCTTTGAAATACGCTATCAAAAAAAAAGTTGAGCTAATTAAATTTAATTCGTCGGATTTGTTAAATATTGATATGTTAAACGAAATTTCAAAAACTAATATTCCATTGACACTTGGTACCGGAAGCTCAAATTTAAATGAGATCAATCTTGCTTTAAAATTTTTATATAAAAAAAATAAAAAAATAAAAATAATATTAATGCATGGCGTACAAAACTTTCCTACTTCTCCTAAAAATGAACGAATAAATAAAATTGATGATCTTAAAAAAGTATTTAATTGTAATGTTGGTTATGCAAATCACACAGCAGGCGAAAATTTTTCAAGCTCATTTATTGATTTAGCTGCAATTGGAAAAGGATTATCAATATTTGAAAAACATATCACTTTAAGAAGAGCAGATAAAGAATTCGACTATTTTTCATCTTTAGAACCAAAAGAATTTAAAGAGTACGTTAAAAATATAAGATTCGCTGAAAAAGTACTATTTAATGGCGATGGTTTCAAATATACAAAATCTGATAAGCAGTACAGAATTTTCCAAAAAAAAACTATAGTTGCATCTAAAGAAATTAAAAAAGGTGAAAAGTTTTCAAGAGAGAATTTGATATTTATAAGGAATATGGAAAAAGAAGGCATTCAACCAATTTTCCTAAATAAAATTATTAATCGAAGAGCTAAAAAAAGAATAAAAAAATTTGAGACATTAAAATTGAATTATCTATGATTCAAAACAAAAAAATTCTGGCTATAGTTCCTGCAAGGCAAAACTCGAAAAGACTTAAAAATAAAAATTTTTTAAGTTTTGGTGGACGTCCTTTATTAAGCTTTACCATTCAAAAACTATTAAAAATTAAAATTATTGATAAAATTATTATTACTACTGATAAAAAAAATTTTAATTTAAGTTTAAATAAAAATAACAAGATTGAATTTCATAATAGGCAAAAAAAATATTCAACTTCAAGATCTCCTGTTTTTAATACAATTTTCGATTTAGCAAAAAAATATGATAATTATGACATAATTTCATATTTCTTGCCTACAGTTCCATTTACTTCATTGAGGGATATAAAATTTGGTTATGAAAGGGTATTAAAATTTAAAACTTGTGTAAGTATAGTTGAATATGAAGATCCAATAGAAATTGCGTTAAGATACAATTCTAATTCAAAATTAATAAAACCATTATTTCAAAATTTGTCTAGAAATAAAACAAACTCAAAATTGCTTGAAAAAAGTTATAGGCCTTCTGGAGCCTTCTATATTACTCATAGAAAAAGCCTTTTAAAAAATAAAACTTTTTTTGTCAAAAATACATGTGGTATAAATTATACGTCTCCATATTTTGTAGATATAAATAATAGCAAAGATTTTGAATATGCTAAGTTTATTTTGAAATATCGATTTAATGAAAAAAAAAATTAAATTTATAAGTCCAAATATATTTGTTAGTCAAAATATAGCAATAATTGGAAATAGTTCATCAATATTAAAAAAAAAAAATGGTTCAAAAATTGACTCTTATGATGACGTAATAAGGTTTAATAATTCAAAAACTAGAACCTTTGAGGACAATGTTGGAAAAAAAACAACCATTAGAGTTATTAATAATGTAACATTTGAATGTATTAAGCCAGGTTTGGGCTGGGAGGATAGTAAAAATGACTATAATTTTGTATTATCTCTAAATAATATTAAAATAGTCACTATTAGTCCTTACACAATTAGAAAAGATATAAAAAATAAAAACATGAAAAACAACAATGACTATTTTTTTTTAGAAAAAAGATATATTCAATTTTTAATTTGTTTAAACTTCATTAAAAATTTTGATATTTTCTTTGGATTAACAAATATTTTATTAAAAAGAAAAAATTTCTCTATTGGTTTTTATTCGATATTATTATGTATAGTTTCTGGAATTAGACCTCACTTATACGGTTTTGATTTAACAGAGGATATGACCAAAAGATCCCATTATTGGGAAAAAGCAGGTAATGTTGGAAAATCTCATGATTTGAGCTCAGAACATAAAATTATAAATAAATTTTTGAAATTAAAGTATGTTGATTTATATTAATATTTTATAAGAAAATTATGCCAGATATACAGCTAAATATTAGTTCAGATGGATACAAAAAAATTGATAATAATATATTTCATTTAGATAGTAAAATTTTAGAAGAATATGAAAATATATATAATGATAAAAAATATAGAGATAATGGCCAAGTAAATACCTCAATAATTAGTAATAAAAAAGATTTGAAAAAGTTTAATAATTTAAATTCTCTTAACCAAAAAATTCTTAGCTTAATAAAATTTAATAAATTAGACAATATTGAATTTGACGATATTTGGTTTGTGAAATCTGTAGAAAGTATTTATGAGCCAAAAAAGTTACCATACATTCCGCATATAGATAAAGTAAGAAAAATAAAAGCAATGGTGTATTTAAATGACGTCACTATTGAGGATGGTCCGTTGTTTATGGCAAAAGTTGATCCGAACAATTATGAGAATTTTAGAAAGGAATTAAAACCTGATTATAAAAAAAGACAAGAAAACGAGGTAAAAAACCTAAATATTGAAGATTATTCACCTTTGAACGGAAAATTTGGTACGACAATATTTTTTGATACTAATGCTCCACATTTTGCAGGGAAAATTTATAATAAAAATTCTTTAAGAAAAATTATTAGATTTAATTTTAGGTTTAAACCACAAAACCCAATCAAAAATTTTTTTAGAAATCTATTTTAATACATGAAAAAAAATTATAGGATTGAGAATATAATACATATAGGTGCAAACAAAACAGCAACAACTTCTTTCCAAGATTACCTATTTTCTAAAACAAAACATATTGGATACTTAGGAAATAAAAGTACTCAAACAAAAAAAATCCTGACAGAATTAAAAAATCTTAGAATGCAGGATGATTTTTCTTATGACTCTTCTTATCTAAAGAAAAAAATTAAAAAAATTAAAAAAAAAAAAATTAATGTTTTTCTTTACTCCGATGAAGATATACTTACATCAAATAATCTCAGCAGATGTTCAAGAAGATTAAAGAGCCTTTTGCCAAGTGCCAAGATAGTTTTAATAATTAGAAATCAAATATCAGCACTAGAATCTTGGTATTTTTCTCATGGGAAATTCTTGAAAATGGTTCCAAAAAAATATTTTGGTAAACATGTAAGTTTTAATGATTGGTTGAGTTACTGCTTTGAATTCAAACAAGACTTTGTAACTCCGTTGCAGTCATCTCCCATCAAAGCAATGGATTATTATGAAATAGCTAGTATTTTCTCAAAAAATTTTGGTTCGAAAAATATAAATATTTTGATCTATGAGGATTTATTATATAAAAAAAATGAAACATTCATAAAATGGTCTAAATTATTGGGAATAAATAAAAGCGATATAAAACATAAAATTTCTAAAAAAAAATTTTTAAGAAAATCAATAAAGAAAAATATTAAAATAAATCAGAGAAATTTAAAAAATATTAAAATGAATTTCGCAAAAAGTAATAAACTTTTAGCAAATAAATTTAGTTTAAATTTACAAACATATAATTATCCATTATGAAAAATATAATCTCTAGAAAAGAATTTCAAAATCAAAGAAATTATAATGCAAAAATGCTTGGAAAAAATAAAATTATTTTTAACAGAGCGCTTAAAGTAAAAGTTGAAGCAAATAATAAATATTACTGGGTATCATTAACAGACTGGTTCGGAGAACCATGTCTACAATTAACCTCGGACTTGTTTGGTTTACAAGAAGCAATTTTTAAATCAAAACCTGATTTTATAATTGAGTCAGGCGTAGCTTGGGGTGGAAGCACACTCTTTTATTTAAGTTTGTGCAAAACGCTTGGTTTAAAAGGTGTTATTGGTGTTGATACATATATTCCAAAAGATTTAAAAAAAAGACTTTACAAAAAAAAACCTAAAAATACGGTATTAAAATTATTTGAAGGCTCCTCGACAGATAAAAAAATTTTTAATAAAATTAAGAAAATTTTAAAAAATAAAAAAGCAATGGTTATTTTAGACTCCGATCATACACATCAGCATGTATTAAATGAACTAAATTTATATTCAAAATTAATTAAAAAAAATCAATATTTAATTTGTGGTGACACAATAATCGCATATCAACCTAAAGCAAAAACAAGACCAAGAGATTGGACTAGAAAAAAAAACCCCTTGAGCGCACTTAAGGAGTTTTTGAAAAAAAATAATTCATTTAAAAATGACAAGGAAATCCAAAATAAATTATTACTTACAAATATGCCTCATGGATGGTTAAAAAAAATAAAATAATTAAATTTATTCATCCAAAAGATTTAAATAGATCAATTTAGAAGATGATATTAATTTAGTTAACATTTTTTACTATTATAAAAATTTAATGAAACAACTTATAGAAATAAAATATACTAGTTTTTTGATTTTAATAAAAGATGAGGAATTTTTTTCAAAAAAGCTAGTCAGTCATATTAATAACCAGAATGTTAAAGCTGAATTTATAATAGCTGATGGAAGCAAAAAAAAACAAAAGAAAATCTTTGATAGACTAAAGCAAAAAAAAAAATATTTCTATTTTGGAGAAGATAAAAACCAAAAAGAATTTCTCATTAAGAAACTTAGAGGAATAAATAAATGTACAAAAAAATTCATTTTTTTTTGTGATCAAGATGACCTATTGAATTTTAGAGTAATTAAAGAAAAAGAGGATTTCTTAATTAAAAATAAGGATTATTCTGCCGTTGGAGGGAATGTGTATAGCTTTGCCTATTTTGAAAATAAAATTAAAATAATGAAAGATAGGTATGGCTTCCATTATCGATATGGTGTTTATAATTTAGATTTCAAATACTTTTTTTTCAGATATTTGTTTAATGTTGGATTTAGATCAGCCCATTACCTTCATAGAAGAAAAAATTTAAAAAAAATTTGGATAATAATAAATAAATCCAAATTAGAAGATGTGAGATCAGCTAGTTTGATACAAAATTTATTAACCTTAAATTCTGGACGTATAAAATATTTTGATAAATTATCCCTGTTAAGATGGTCTGGCATAAAAAAGAGAGAACTAAAAAAAGGTTCAAGTCATTTTTTATATCAAATTTTTAAAAATAGATACGAATGGTTTAAATATTTTTTTTCAAAAAAAAAAAATCTCATACAAGATATTTTAAAACGTGAAAAAATTTTTTTTGGAAATTTTTACTTTTATAAATATTTTTTCTTTTTTTTCGATATATTGGGATGGGGGCTCAATAGAATTAACAAATACAATTTTTTGATAAGAATTTACAAAAAAATTATATTAAAATTTTATAATAATGAAGCTAAAATTCTTAAGGAAATAAAATCAGGAAATATAGTAGCTAAAGATAAAATCTATTTGTAAATTAAAATTAAAAAAAGTAGAACAAATTATATTTACCGGGATTTTTTAAGTAAAAAATTAATAATATTTTTCGAAATTTTTTTTATATCTTCATTTTGTAAATTATAGTGACCTGGTAAAACTAAAGCATTTTTGTATAAATCATAAGAAATTTTATTTCTTTTTTTTACCTTTTTGTCAGCAAATTTTTTGTACGCAGGCTGTGAAGTTAGTGGTCTAAAAAACTCCCTTGAATAAATTTTCTTATTTTTTAAAAAATAAATTAATTTTGAAACCTTAAGATTATATTTTTTATCAAAAATAATTACTGTTGCCCACAATCCATTTTTTAATTTTGCATCATCATTGTTAAAAACTACATTAAAATTTGAAAAATTAATTTTATACTGATTAAAGATATTTCTTTTAATTTTTAACAATTCTTTTAATCTTTTAAATTGACCATAAGCCATTGCAGCTTGTAAATTAGATGGCATATATTTTAAGCTTACATCATCAGCAATATACGAATTTTTTTTAGATCTTCCTAGATCTCTCAGATGCTTTGCTTTAAGAAAAATTTTTTTTTTATCAGTCAATAATACCCCACCTTCTCCAGAAGTGATTGTTTTTGTTCTATGAAAACTATGAAAGCTTACATCGCCAAATTTTCCCGCTTTGATGCCACCATATTCTGTGCCTAGAGCTTCTGCAGAATCTTCTAAAAAGTATAAATTATTTTTTTTACATATTTTCTTTAACTCTTTCATGTTTGGTAAATTTCCAAATAAGTCTACAGCTAAAATTGCTTTTGTTTTTTTATTAATATTTTTTTTTAATTGATCTATATTGATACACCAATTCCTCTCATCAATATCAACAAATACTGGTTTTGCTCCAATCTCTACAATAGGACTAACCGAGGCAGTCCAAGTAACATCTGGAACAATAATTTCATCTCCTTTTTTAATATTAAGGGTTTTTAAAGTTAGATAAATTGCTAAGGTACAAGAAGGCGTCATTAAACAGTATTTTCTATTATGGTAATCTGCAAATTCTTTTTCAAATCTTTCAACATAATCATAATTATCCCAGCCATACTTCATCATGTTATCAATTATTTCTCTTTCTAATTGAGTAACAGATGGTCCAGCTGCATAAATTGTTTTCAAAGATTTACTTTTTTCGCCAATTAATCTCTCTAATTTTTCTATATTTACTGAACTATCAATTGGGAAATTTGCAACTTTTTTAACACTTACAGGTTTAATATTTGGTTTAGTTTTTTTTGCAAAATTGAAGATTGTCTCTGATTTTTGTGAACCAATATTGATGACACCATTATAATCAAGTAGGCGAGGCAAAATTTTTGCAACTTCATCTCTATAAAGAAAATTTGACCTAGCGTCTGTGAATGCTTCATTATGTACAAAAGGCTTTTCTGACATAGCAAGTCTTAGTATAAGTGAGTTCTTATATAGCATTACACATGATTCCCCACCAAGTTTTGACCAAGCGTAGTTATTAATCGGTTTTAAACCGTCATCCTCCCTATAGTTTCCACTCCTTCCAGGATAAACGTAGTTTGTGGAAATATAAATTAATTTTACATCGTATTTTTTGCAGATTTTAACTACATTACATGTTCCAATAATATTTTTATCTATACTTTCCTCTATGTTTTTATCATGGATATTCATTGGTCTTGATAAACCTGCAATATGGATGAGTATTTTTGGTTTAATTTTTTTTATATTCTCTTCAATCGAATCTATCTTAGTTATATCTAACTCTGTTTTTGAAGTATAAAAAATATTCTCACCAAATAGAACCTTCTTTAAAGACTCAGCGAATCGGCTACTCGACCCCGTAATTAATATTTTTTTCATAAGTAAATAAATAGGTTTTTTAAAGTATCAATAATCATATCTTCTTTTAAGTTTAACTTAAATTTTTTTTATAATCATTGATACACTTGCATCATCTTCATATTTTCTTACAATTTTATAATTTTTTAAATTTTTACGTAAGTACTTTTTAAGGTCTAATAAATCGTATCTTGGATTATTTGAAAACCAATCATAATTAGAACTGACGCATAAATCAAAATTTAATTTAGGATCGTACCAGAATCTAAAACTATTATAGTGAATAAAAAGTTGTAAATTTTTATATTTTTTTTTTTTAAAATTTACATTTTCTATTCCTAAATCATAAAGACTTTTAGCAAATTTTGTAACATCTACCGCAAAATTCCACAATTCTTTCGCCGATTTATTTCTAAAATGATCCATAATATAATCATCAATAAAATCTCTATAAATGTTTTTCTTCTTACATACAAAAAAATTTAAATAACCTCCTCTATTTAGATTTGAAAAAAGATTTTTAAGTGTTTTTCCAGGATTGGGAGTATGGTGCAAAACTTGGTCAGCTGAAATAAGATCAAATTTTATTTTGGTTTTAAATTTTTTTGTAATATCCTGTTGAAAGAAATGAATATTTTTAAATCTTTTTAAATCTTTTTTTGCATGTTTAAGTGCTATCAAGCTTTGATCACATGCAAAAACATTAGCTCTATTATTAAGTGTTGCAAATAACCTTGAATCTCTAGCAAGGCCACAACCTGCCTCCAATATATTTTTTTTATTTTTCAAAAACTTTGCAAAATTTTTTTTATTTTTATATCCATATCTTGTTAAATACCAATTTACATATTTCTTATCTGTATCTTTTGCCCAATTTGGTACTTTTTTCCACTTGTAATTAAAAAATCTGAAAGTATTTTTGTTTTGAATTTTTTTGATTTTCATTGATTATTATTAATACTTTTACATTTTATTTTTTAAATTAAAATATAAAAACGTTCAATATTATTTTTTTCTTCTTAGAATTTTTTTCTTATCAAATCTAAACAAAAAAATTGAGGTAATTAAATGGTAGAAACCACTGAATAGGTAAAGTAATGGGGCTGTTGATTTATCATCTTTGTAATTGCATTGACAATTTACTGAAGAAATTTTCAATTTGTGAAGTGCCGATAGCATTATAATTTCAAAGCTGAATTGGTAGCCTTTAGGTAGCTTGTAAGTTTTAATTATCTCATAAAAATTTTTACTATAAGCTCTTTGTCCTGGAAAAAAATCTTTTAATTTTAAACCTAAGCCAATTTTTGCAATCAATGAAAGAACAATATTTCCAAAAAAAATGTGTATTGGCATACCATTCTTTAAAGTATTTTTGTAATTATAAAATCTATTTCCTAATATAAGATCAGAATTTTCAATTTTAAATTTTTTTATTATATCATTAATATTTTCAAGATCATATTGACCATCTCCATGAATTTCTACAACATGTGTTGCGCCCATCTCAAAAGCTTTTTTTAATCCGAAAAATAAATTTCCTCCATACCCTAAGTGCTCATGAGAAAAAAACTCAATATTTTTATTAACAAATTTTTGTTTTGTTTCATCAGCTGAACCATCGTCGGAACATATTATTTTATCGAATTTATTGTATGGAATATTTTTAAGAGTTTTTTCAACAAATTTCTCACAATTAAATGTTAATATTAGACCAAACAATTTCATTTTTTTTAAATTATTAAGTTAGATATATTATTTAACGCTAAGAGAAAAGTTTTTTCCCTACCGTATTTCTTATATGCTCATCTGAAAATTTCCAAATAAACGCATCAGTGTAGAAGTGAAACATATGAGCGGTCAAAGGCAGTAAAATCAAAAAATTA
>MDTD01106349.1_pt1 | contig 14124 bp, 8 predicted proteins | sample 811221 | NCBI WGS metagenome assembly MDTD01 (sample SAMN05326646, study PRJNA326480) | marine metagenome | isolation source: seawater | place: Pacific Ocean: South West | collected 2011
CGAGCTGAATAATGTGATCAACATCATCGAGCTGCAGGTCTCCTCGCTCGATCGGCACGCGAAGGGCGACGAGGCCCTCACCCGAAAGCTGATCCGGATCCGGGAGAATCTCCACCGGATCGCCGCGACCGTCTCCTCGCTCAAGGATGTCCGCCGGATCGTCGTCACCGAGTACGCGGACGGGACCCTGATGCTCGACCTGCCCGGCTGCACCGCGGCGGAGCAGCCGCTGGACAACGGCGTTCCCGAGGCCTCGCCCGCTGACGATTCCGGGGCCGACACGCCCCGCCCGAGCAAGGCGGAGCGATCATGAACGCCGCCCACAGCGATCTCCTGCGCCCCCTGCTCAGGCGTCAGTTCGCCTGGGTGACCACCCTGCACTGGCACGCGGGCGGCGCGATGATCGCCTTCGACATCGCGCAATCGGTCTTGGGCCCCTACTTCGAACCCGTCGGGCTCGTCGCGGGTGCCGGCGCGGTGGTCCTGCTCCTGAACGCGGCGCTCTACCTGGGCGTGCGCCGCCTCGGGAACCAAGCGGGGCGCGGACGCTGGCTGCCCGCGATGGCGTGGACGCAGCTCGTCGCGGACCTCGCGGCCCTGACCCTCGTCGTGCTCGCGACGGGCGGGCTGCGGAGCCCCGCCCTCGGGTTCTTCGTGATCCCCCCGATCTTCGCGAGCCTCTTCCTCTCACGCGTCCAGGCCTACGGCGCGGCGCTGCTCGCGATCGCGCTGTTCACCTTCTCGCTCGGCGCGACCGGGAGCTGGCCCGACGACGGGCTCGAGCGGATGACCGCGATCGGGTGGATCCTCACCATGTTCTTCGCGGTGCACCTCGTCAACCGCGTCACGCGGGGCATCTTCAGGCGCGAGACGCACCGGCTCAGACAGGAACGCCGGCTCCGCGAGGCGAACGATCGCCTCGACGCCCAGGAGCAGGCGATGCGGCAGCACGAGAAACTCGTCTCCGTGGGCCAACTCGCCGCGGGCGTCGCGCACGAGATCTCCAACCCGCTCGCGAGCATGGACGGGCTGCTCCAGCTCATGCAGCGATCGCCCGACAAGCCCAGGCCCGAAGCCATCACCCGTCTGCGGGAACAGATCGCGCGAATCAGCGCCACGCTCAGGCAGATGACCACCCTCGGGCACCCCGATCTGGGAGAACCCGAGCCCGTGGATCTCAACGCGCTCATCCGCGACACGATCGAGATCCTCGGGTACGACCGAAGGCTCCGCGAGGTCGACATCAGGCTCGACCTCGAGCAGGACCTCCCCAGGGTGTTCGCACGCCCCCGCGCGCTCCAGCAGGTGCTCATGAACCTCGTGCTGAACGCCGCGGACGCGGTGAGCGAGATCGACGATCCGGATATCCGGATCCGCACGCACGCGAACGGCGAGACCTGCCTGTTCGAAGTCGCCGACAACGGGTGCGGCGTCGACGAATCAGAGCATGAGCGGATCTTCGATCCCTTCTTCACCACCAAGCCCGCGGGCCGGGGAACCGGGCTGGGCCTCCCGATCAGCCGCGACCTGCTCGCGGCGCACGGCGGCACCCTGATCTGCGAACCCCGCGCCGAGGGCGGGACCGCGTTCATCGCGCGGATGCGTAACGCCGACTCGCGTGCAAACTGAGCCGCTCGGCCCCCAATCGACCGCTTCTATTCGGTCTTCGTTTGCATTTTCTCGGCCACATCACCGTGAGATAGCCCAGATTGTTGATTTCCAGATACAGTTGGCTTGAAAAGGTGACACTCAGTCATTTTAATACCGCAGACAAGACGCCGCAAGTCCCCAGCGACCGCTCTGCGTGCCGCATCGCTGGAGCACAAGAACGATCCCGTGGCGTTGGGAAGGAGCCGATGAAGGCACACCTCGACTGGCACCACACGCTGCTCGGACGCGTCCTGCTCTTCGTGGGCGGGCTGCGCCTCGCCGTCCCGACGATGGTCCTCGTCGCCGCGGCGATGGTCTGGGGCACCTATCTCGACTCGACGGAGGGCGCCAAGGTCGCGGCGCGGCTGGTCTACGGATCGGGTTGGTTCATCGCGCTGATGGGGCTGATCTGCCTGAGCCTGATCGCGGCGGTCATCACACGCTTCCCGTGGCGCCGCCGGCACATCGGCTTCATCACCGTCCACACCGGGCTGATTATGCTCATCGTGGGCTCGTTCTGGTCGCTCTTCGGGCGCATCGAGGGGCAGATCCGTGTGCAGGAGGGACAGAGCGCCAGCGCCCTCGAGATGGACACCCAACGGATCGAGCTCGTCCGACCCGGTGAAGGCGGGCCCCGCACCGTCGCGGAGGCCTCCGCGGAGAACCATGTCCGCGGGACGCTCGACCTCGACGGCGTGCAGGTCGAGATCGTCGAACGATGGGCCAACTGCACGCAGGAGCCCTTCATGGCGAACGACGCGCCGGCGCCCATGCGCGCCTTCCAGGTCGCGTTCGGGCCGTCCGAGGGCGTCTGGATCGGCGAATCCGCCAAGACGAGCGGCCCCGCCTTCATCGGCGGGATGACCGTCGAGGTGCTGGGGCGGGGCGAAACATGGACCCCCCCCGAGGCCGCGGAATCGACGAGCGGTTACCAGTTCACGACCGCGGGACATACCCACCAGCTCGGCGACGAGGGCGAAGAGGCGATCCCCGGCTGGACCGTCGAACGCATCCAGCGCTACGACTCCGCGATCGTCGTCGCGGGCGGGCTCAACGAGAACCCGGACGGCGGCGAGAACCCCGCGATCGATGTGGTGATCACCGACGGCCGGGGCACGCGCGAACGCCACACCGCCTTCCAGAAGTTCCCCGACATGGTGCTCAAGCGCACGCTCGAGGGAACCGGCGCCTCGGGCGCAGAACTCCGCTGGAGCGGCGGGGGCGGCGGCGAACGGCTCGTCTTCTTCGGCACCGACGACGACCTGAAGGCCGCCCATGTCGACGCGAGCGGCGCGGTGACCGAATACGACCACAACGGCAACTACCCATGGGCGATCGAGATCGACGGACGGTTCGTCCGCGTGACCGACCATCGCACCCATGCGCGGCAGACCACCCGGTTCGTCGAGATCGCCCCCGCGGACCAGTTCCGCCCCGCGATCGTCGTGAGCATCAACGGGTCCGAGCCCGAGCCCCTCGCGTGGAAGAGCTCCCTCATGGTCCCGGGCGGCGCCGCGTTCCTCCGCTTCGGACCGCGACGCGTCGAACTCCCGTTCGAGCTCACGCTCGTCGACTTCCGCAAGACCGACTACCCGGGCACCATGATGGCGATGGCCTACGAGTCCGATGTCGTCATCCACTCCCCGGAGCACGACGGGCACGAGATGACCATCTTCATGAACAACCCGTTCGCCTTCGAGGACTGGAAGGTCTACCAGTCCGGCTTCCTGGGCGACACTGTCTCCATCTTCAGCGTCATGCGCGACCCGGGCATCCCGCTGACCTACCTCGGCTGCACCGTCCTGTGCGTCGGCATCCTCATCACCTTCTACTTCCGCGCGTTCAGCTACGGGCACCCGGGCATCGGGTTCGCCCAGAAGCACGCCGCGGCTGATCCCGACGCGGGAGAGCCGGCGGACGCCGCCCCGGGGCAGCCCGGCGCCGGCACGCGCACGCAATCGGAACCGGCGTTGGAACCAAACCTGAAGGGGGCCCTGTCATGATGCGTCTGCTCGCGATCCTGTCCCTTGCGCTGTCCGCGTGCCTCGCGTGCGCGTCCGAGGGAGCCTGGCTGGACACCTTCCGCGCCCTGCCCGTGCAGGACGGCGGGCGGGTCATGCCCCTCGATTCCTACGCCAACCGCCTCGCGATCGAGCTCACGGGCCGGTCCCGATGGTCGGAAGACCGCGGCGCCGAGGCGTTCCGCGGACGCCCCGCGATCTCTCTGCTCGCGGACCTCATGTTCGACCCCTCCGGCTTCGCGGAGGGCGGCGCGATGCACGCCCCGCTCATCGTGATCGACGACCGCCCCTTCAAGGAGCGGGTCGGGCTCGACACCGAGCAGAAGTTCTTCAGCGCGATGGAGCTCGCGCGGAACACCGGCATCCAGGAGATCCTCGACGGGTTCCAGGCGAAGCGGGCGCAGGACCAGTCGGTCCAGCCCCGGGGCGATGAACGCACCGCGATAGACCTGAGCAACGCGGTGCACCGCCTTAACCAGTTCGCGTCGCGGACCCCCCTCCCGATCGTCCCGCAGGGCGACGACACCTTCCTCCGCGTCAGCGAGACCGGGGGCGAGCCGGGCACCGAGAAAGCCCGCAACGCGATGCGCGCGTTCGGCGAGGCCTACCGCGCCGGTGAACCGCTCGACGCCCCCGCCGACGCGATGGCCGACGCGATCATGTCCTCGGGCTCGCTGACCGAAGCGCAGGACAAAGCGATCGGTCTGGAGCTCTTCTACAACGACCACAAGCCCTGGCGCATGACCGCGGTCGCCTACGGGCTCTCGATCCTCGCGTTCGGCGCCAGCCGCCTGCTGTTCCGCAAGCCCCTCGTGATCGCCGCGATCCTGCTCGGCGTCTGGGGCGTCGCGGAGCACACCCTGGGCATCGGCCTCCGCGTGGGCATCCTCCAGCGCGCGCCCGTCAGCAACACCTACGAGTCGCTCCTCTGGATGGGCCTCGTGGGCATCGGCATCGGGATGATCGCCCAGATCTTCAACCGCAAGGCCTACTACCTCTTCGCGGGCGTCTGCACCGCGCTGCTGAGCGTCCTGTTCGCGATGCTCGTCCCGCTCGAGCAGCAGACCAACGCGCTCCCCGCGGTGCTCCGCAGCAACTACTGGCTCATCGTCCATGTGCTGACGATCGTCGCCTCCTACGGCATCCTGCTCGTTGCCTCCGTGCTCGGGCATGTCTACCTGTTCAGGACCACCATCCTCGGACAAAGGCTCGAGAAGAGCCCCGACGACGACCTGCTCCCCAAAACCCACCCGCTCACCATCCAGACCTACCGCTGCCTCCAGATCGGCCTGTTCCTGCTCACCGCCGGGACGATCCTGGGCGGCGTCTGGGCCGCCGATTCCTGGGGACGCTTCTGGGGATGGGACCCCAAGGAGACCTGGGCGCTCATCAGCATCGTGATCTACTTCGCGGTGCTCCACGCACGCTACATCGGGTGGATCCAGGAGTTCGGGCTCGCCGCCTCCTCGATCCTCGGGTTCGCCGCGATCGTCTGGACCTTCTACGGCGTCAACTATGTCATGGCGACCGGCCTCCACAGCTACGGCTTCGGGTCGGGCGGTGAGGTCTGGGTCCTGCTCTGGGCCGCCGCTGAAGTGCTCTTCCTGGTGGTCTGCAAGATCCGGCACAAGACGCTGACCAAGGCGCGGAGCAAAGAACTCCACGACGAGCTCTCCCTCCCCCGCGACGCCTCGACCGCGTGACCAAACGACGAGCCCCCGCGCCAGCAGCGCGGGGGCTCGCTTTCCATCCGGAATCTCACCCTCGGGATCAGCGGTCCAGCAGCACCCGCTCGGCCGCCTCGCGGTACCGCTGCATCGCTTCCGCCGTGCGCCCCTGCGTCTCGGCGATCCGCCCGAGGTAGTAAAGCACGCGTCCGGGCTCGGGGTTCAGCACCAGCGCCTCGGTCAGCACGCGCTGCGCCTCCTCGATCGCGTCGATCTCGAAGCAGGCGATGCCGAAGATCTCCTTGGCGCGCCGGTGCTCGGGAAGATCATCGAGCACACCCCGCGCCAGGTCGAGCGCCTCGCGGTCGGCGCCGGTCTGCAGGTTGATGTCCGCGAGGTCGAGGCGGATGTTCGCGTCGTCGGGGTCGAGCTCCATCGCCTGCCCCAGTTCGCGCCGCGCATCGGCGATTAGCCCCTTCTCACGCAGGAGCCGCGCCGCCGCGCGGTGCCGCGCCGCGAGACTCTTGGGCGATCCCATCTGCGAGGGCTTGGACTGCAGGTTCTCTTCGAGCCCGCTCGCATCCAATTGCCCGAGCGTGTGACGCACATACGCGTCGAGCGTGCGGGCATACTCGGGCCCCCGCGTCGAGAGCACATGCGCGAGTCGGCCCTCGGGATCGACGATGATGGTGGTCGGGAAGACGATCAGCCCGAGCTCCCCGTAGAGCCGCCGCCCCGCGTCGAGCCCGAGCGGCACCTCGATCTTGTTCTCGGCGCGGAAGCGATCGAAATACCCCTTGTGCACCACATCCGCCGTCGCGTGCACAACCCGGAGCGGCTGGTCGCGGTAGGTCTTCATCAGCGCCGCGGAATCGACCGCCGCCATCTCGCTGCTCTTCTGCTCCGCGGAGAGGTAGACCAGCACGACGACCTCGCCCTCCGCGTCCCCGCTGTCGATGAACTTCCCGTCGGTCGTCGGGAGCCGGTACGCGGGAACGGGCTCCCCGATCTTCACATTCCGGAGATGATCCGATCGCTCCGCCTGCTCCGGCGCCGTCTCCGGAACGCTCTCCGGAACGCTCTCCGGCGCGGCCTCCGGCTGCGCCGAGACAGCAGACGCGCCCGTCCCGGCCGCCGCAACCAGCATCGAGGCGGTCACCACGCCGAGAACAGCGCTGGCGATGTATGTGTGCTGACGCATAGCTTGCTCCTTTAGCATCAATCCACCGACAACGGGTGTGATCCGCCGCCGCGTCTACTCCTCGTCCTCTCCCCCCGCGGGCGCGTCGTCCGCATCGGGCTGCAACCCGCGCCCTCTCCAGGCATCGTCGCCCTGGGGCCGCTCGTTGAGCACCCGCTCCACCCGGTCATACCCCCACGGCTTGTGGCACCCGCTGTTGCACGAACCGCCCGTCTCCGTCGCGGTGTATCCGATGGGCAGTTCCCACCCCGAGGGCCCGTACGGGATCGCCTCGCGGAGATGGTGCGCGACATCGGACGCGTGCGAGTCATGGCAGACCTTGCACGACCGGCCCCGGTTGTCCTTGTGAACATGGACATAGTGCAGGTTCTGGTCGCTGTTCCGGAAACCGGTGACCGCGTCGCTGGTCTCGGTGAGCACCAACTGCTTGTCGTGGCAACTGAAGCACAGCGCGTACGCGTTGTCGTCATAGGGGTAATACAGCGCCGACGGGTACTCCTCGGTCAGCAGCCGCTCGTGCCCGCCTCCGTGGATCTCGTGGCACGCGGCGCACTTGCCCTCCGCGACGGGCCCGTGCAGGCTCGTGCCGTTCTCGATGACTTCTTTCATGTTCGCGAGGACACGCCCGTCCTCCAGAACGATCTCCGTGTCGTGGCAGTCGAAGCAGAGCGACATCGTCGAATCCTGCAGCATCGCCTCGTGGTCGCTCGCGTGCGGCGCATGGCAATTGAGGCACGACTGCTCGGAGGTCACCGCGGAGTGCTGCGTCGTCGCCGCCCCGATGCGCGCGCCGATATCCGCGTGGCACGCCACGCACAGCGCCTCGGGCTCATCGTTCAGCACGCCCTTCACATCCGTCGCGTGCGGATCGTGGCAGACGCGGCAGTCCCCCAGCAACGGCTCGTGCACGCTGTGCATCGAGGTGAGCTCAAGACCCGTCGTGACATGGCACCGCAAGCACAGGTCACGACCCTCGCTCGTCAGCAGGCCCTTGTGCGGCGCATGGTGCGGCTCGTGGCACGCGCCGCACGCGCCCGCCGCAACAGGCCCGTGCACGCTCGTGTGCGCGCCCGTTGCGTCCGCGTGGCACAGATTGCACGACTCCGCGTAGTTCGCGCCGCGGAGCATCGCCCGCTCCGAGCTGCCGTGCGGGTCGTGGCACGAGAGGCACTCGCCCTGCTCGAACGGCATGTGCATGACCATGCCCTCGGGCTTGTCGACCATGTGGCAGAAGGTGCACACCCGCTCCCGCTCACGCGCCATCGTGAACGAGTGCGAAGCCGCGTCGGTCAGCGTGTGACAGCTCTCGCACGCGTTGACATGAACGGGCCCGTGCAGGAAACGGCTCGCCTTGACCCCGGGATGGCAGTCCGCGGTCACGCAGCCCGTCCGGTCGATCACCGTCGTCGGCGCCGGCGCGCGACCGGAAGCCCCGCCGCCGGGCTCGACCGCCGCGAACCCCGCCGCCGCGAGCGCGAGCCCGCAGGCCCCGATGACCGTGATGGTGTGAACACGCACGCCCATTAGCGCTCCAGTCGATCGTAAGACATGGGAACATGGCACCCCGGTGCACAGTTCCCCCCGCGTTCCGTCAGCGTGAAGCCCATCGGCATCTTCCAGTCCGATCCCTCGAAAGACACCAGGTCCGCCACCAACCTGGGGCGGCTCCCCCCGTGGATCACATGGCAGGTCGAGCAACTCCGCGCCGTGCCGCCGTTGACCACATGCAGGCTGTGCAGGTTCCGCGCACCGTCCCGGAACGCCGTGACCGAGGTGCTCTCCGCCTCCTCCACGAGCGCCGGGTCGTGGCAGGAAAAGCAGAGCGAGTAGTGCCGCGCATCGAACGACCCGAGCATGATGTCGGGATTCTCACCCCGGAGCAGCTTCGGATACGCCGACCCGTGCACGCTGTGGCACAGCCCGCACTGCCCGTGATCCACCGGACCATGCCGATAGTCCGCGTCCCTCACGAGCGGCGTCATGTCGGGGATCGTCCGACCGTCGATCGCCTCGACCTCCTCGTCGTGGCACGACAGGCACACGCTCGCCTGGTCATCGCGCAGCATCGCCGATTCGCGCGACGCGTGAGGCAGGTGGCACGCGACGCACTGCCGATCCGCCATCGCGCCCCGGTGCGTCACCAGCGATGTCGCGATCACCTCGCGGATCGACTCGTGGCACCGCACGCACTGGTCCGAGGCGTTCCCGACGAGCATGCTCGGCCAGTCGCTCGCGTGCGCCGCGTGGCATCGCATGCAGTCCGCCTCGAGCTCCGCGTGGGGGTGCCCCTCGCGCTCCGTCGCCCCAAAGGTATCGCTGTGACACAACGCGCAGTGATCCCCACCCGTCCCGCCGTGCAGCAGGAGCGCGTTGTCCTCCGCGTGCGGATCGTGGCACGAGGTGCACTCCCCCGCCGCGTACGGCGCGTGGACAACCGTCCCGCCCGTCGCGGGGTGGCACGCGTCGCAGGTCGCGCCGATCGAGCCCGCCGTCAGCAGCGCCGGCGCGTCCGAGACATGCGGATCATGACACGCGAGGCACCCCTCCGCCGACATCGCGGCGTGCCGGAACTGGTGATCCGCGCCGATGTCGTGGCACTGCGCGCACCCCTGCTCGACACCCGCGACGACCGGGTATACATGCCCCCCCGCGTCGGGCTCGTGGCAGGTCTCGCACGCGCCCTCCGCGACCGGACCGTGCACACGCTCGCTCAGCAGGTACGACGCGTGACACGCCGCGGTCGCGCACCCATCCGAGAACGCGACGACCTCCGTGGGCCTGGGCGCGGGCTCCACCGGACCGCTGGCCGCCTCGATCGCGGGCTCGACAGCCGACAGCCCACCCGGCGCCGTCGCCCCCGACCAGGGCCTCCAGAGCACCAGCACCCCGCCGCCGCACAGCACGACCGCCGCGGCCCCCGGGAGGGCGAGCCGCTTCAGCGTGCGACGGAGCGGGGATGGGCTGTTCCGATCGGTCATGGTCTCCTCAGAGCGTGCTCAACCCCCCGATGAGGATCAGCGTGAGCAGGATCATCCCGATGCCGACCAGCACGATCGCCGTCGCGAGGATCAGGGGCTTGGACTGCTTCGACGGCGCCGGGACGCGCAGCTCCTCGAGTCGACCCGACTCGACGAGGCGGTCATACTCCTCGGGCCTGTGGTGCTTGAGTTCCTCCTCCGACATGCTCCCCGTGAAGATCACCTCGTCGACCGGGAACATCCCCGGGCGCAGGTGCGCGTTGAAGAAGTGGATCGTGAAGATGAACCCGATCGCGAGCAGCGCCTCGTAGCCGTGCACGATCATCGCGACATTGAACACCCATCCGGGCAGGAAGTGGCTCGTGAACTCGGGGAACCAGAGCAGGAAGCCCGACCCGCCGATGATCATCGACCCGCCGACCTCCGCCCAGTAATCGAACTTCTCCCAGTAGGTCCAGCGGTCGAAACGGGGAACCGTGCCCCCCCGCACGAACCAGCGGAGCATCCCCCCGACATCCTGCGCGTCCTTCCAGCGGGGCACGAGCGAGTCGGGCCCGAACAGCCAGCGGTGCCATGCAACGCGCCGGCGCGTGAACGCCCGCGCGAGCCCGAAGAAGTGCAGCACGAAGTTGATGATCAGCAGCAGCGCGAAGAAGCGGTGCCACAAGCCCGCGACATGCACGCCGCCGAACAGGCTCATCATGACCTGCGCCCAGCGCTCCCCGCTGAAGACCAGAGGGATGCCCGTCGCGGTCAGCCCGAAGAAGGTGATGACGACCAGGGCGTGGTTGACGCGGTTGAGCGTCGTGAAACGGCGGATCGCGGTCTTCGCCTCCTTCTCGTCGGACTCGTGCACCCCGTTCTTCGCGCGCTCGTACTTGGCGCGCACGAACCAGAGCGCGGTGTGCAGCCCGAAGAACCCGAACACCGTGCTCATCATGATAACGAAGTACATCCAGACCCCGAAGAGGATCGGGTAGTGCTCCGAGTCCCGGTAGTTCGCGTGCGGATCGAACTCCACGAAGTTCGCGCCGGCGCCCGAGTGGCACGACCCGCAGGTCTGCTGCAGGTTGTCCTTGTGCACCCGCGAAAGCGGATCATCGAGCGGCTTGATGTCATGCGCGCCGTGGCAATCGCTGCAGCGCGCCGCCCGCGCCGACCCGAGGTTCGCCGCCTGCCCGTGATAACTCTCAAGGTACGAGCGGTACCAGGTCCCCAGCTTCCCCTCCCGCGCGTCCTCGCTGTCGTGGCACTGCCCGCATTCGTTGATCACATCCAACGCGAACGCGGGCTCGTCGGCTCGCGTGATCGCGTGCGCCGCGTGACAATCCGTGCACACCGGCGCCTCGCCGTTCCCCTCCGAAAGCCGCACCCCGTGCACGCTCTCGTCGAACACCTCCGCGACCCCGAGGTGGCAGGTCCCGCAGGTCTGGGGCACATGCGCCCGGCTCACCATCGAACGCTCATCCGTCGAGGGCAGCACGCCGTGCGCACCGTGGCAATCCACGCAGTTCGCCGCCCAGACCAGCCCGCCGTCGCGCATGAAGTCCGCGTGCGCACTCGCCATGTACTTGCCGACCCACTCGCTCGGGTCGGGCTCATCCGCGCCGGGCGTGTGCTGCGCGTGGCAATCGCCGCACATCTTCGCGCTGTTCAACCGGTGCTGGGGCGCGTCGCGGTCGCTGCCCGGGACGATCTGGTGCCCGCCGTGACAACTCACGCAGGTCGGTGCCAGCTCATCACCCCGCGCGTACGCCGCCATGTGCGAGCCCAAGTCGTACGCCTCCACCGCTGTCGTGTGGCACGCCGCGGCGCAGGTCGCCAGGTTCAGCTTCGCGCTGTGAGGCAGGTCCTTCGCGTCCTGGTGACACTCGACACAGGTCACGCCCTCGTGCACGCTGCCCGCCACCGCATCGGCGCCGAGATACAAGCCCGGGCGCGTCTCGGGCTCCTCACCCGTCAACGGGATCTCGGATGTCGGTGCCCGCGGCGACCCCTCCGTCCCGAGCCAGGTCGCCACCATCGAACGACGGTCCGCGGGCGAGAGTTCCGCGATGTGCGGCTGCGCATGGCACGCCAGACACCGCCGGTCCGGATGCTCCTGGTTCAACAGATCGCCCGTCCCGTTCCGGGGCGCGCCGTCGACCTGCGCCGTCACCAGCGTCCCCGCGAACGCGACCGCGAGAACGGTCATCAGGATGCGAATGAAAGCGCCGTTCACGGTGCCGCCCGCCTGTCCGAGCCCGGCCGTCAAAGCCCGGTCTCGGTTCCACCCCGAGACCCGGAACCCGACCACCGGACCATCCGCCCAATTATACCCTTATTTATCCAATTTAGGGCGGGCAGGGGGCGTTCCGCCGACATCTTCTCGCGCCGGCTTCCCCGAAAAGCCCCGCCGCCGCAGGGCACGGAACCCACCCGCGGAGCCCCGTCCGAGAACACCCGGTTCAGTGCGCATAGAGAACGCGACGCCGCCAGCGATGCGCGTCGGCCGCCGCACGCGGGTGATCAAGCCAAAGCCGGGGCATCGCTTCGATGAGGAAACCGTCCGCTCAGGATGGCCCGTCCACCGTCTCGTGGACCTCCCACGATTCGGAGCCCTTCATGAGCCGACGCAACTCGGCCTCACGGTCCTCAACCTCCGCGTTCCGGACCTGCTCGTCGACCATCGCGTCGTAGGTCCGACGCTCGGGGTTCGCGTAGAGCACGCCCATCACCTCCGGAAAATCGGGATGCGACATCTGCGAGTACACATGCACGCGCGACCGATCGGTCTCGTCGTGCGTCACGAGATCGCTCGCGCTCGCCCCCCCCTCGACCGTGACCTTGATCGGACGCCCGTTCCGGAACAGGATGCCCCGATCCCGGTCCTTCCCGTACACCAGCGGCTCGCCGTGCCTGAGCTGCACCGTCGTCTCCGCGCGAGAATCCTTCTGCGACGCGTAGAACCACGCGCCGTGGTTGAAGATGTTGCAGTCCTGGTACACCTCGACGAACGAGGTCCCCTTGTGCTCGATCGCGCGCCGCAGCACCTCGTCGAGGCCGGGCTGGTCGACATCGATCGCCCGCGCGATGAAGGTGCACCCCGCCGCCGCCGCGAACGACACCGGGTTCACCGGGTAATCGAGCGATCCCTCGGGGGTCGTCGCGGTGATCTTCCCGTACTCGCTCGTGGGCGAATACTGCCCCTTCGTCAGCCCGTAGATGCGGTTGTTGAGCAGCACGATCGTCAGGTCGACATTCCGCCGCATCGCGTGGAAGGTGTGGCTCGCACCGATCGAGAGCAGGTCGCCATCGCCCGACACCACCACGACCTTGAGGTCCGGGTTGCTGATCTTGATACCCGTCGCGACCGCGAGCGATCGGCCGTGGATCGTGTGCATCCCGTAGGTGTCCATGTAGTACGGGAACCGCGCCGCGCACCCGATGCCGGACACGAAGACATAGTCTTCCTTCTTGTGTCCCAGCCTAGGCAGCGCCTTCCGCATCGCCGCGAGGACCGCGTAATCCCCGCACCCGGGGCACCACCGCACATCCTGGTCGCTCGCGAAGTCCTTCGCGGAGAGCTTGACTTCCGAGACCGTTGCGTCGCCGTTCTCGCTCACGCCGCACCCCCTTCGCCGTCCATCAGCTCGGTGACCCGCTCGATCAGCGTGTCCACATTCAGGGGCCTGCCCCGCACGATGTTGATCCCCGCGGCGTCGATCAGGAAACGCGAGCGGATCAGCATGCGCAGCTGCCCCGAGTTGATCTCCGGGACCACCACGCGATCGAAGGAACGCAGCACCGCCTCCGTGTTCGAGGGCATCGGGTTCAGATACCGCAGGTGGGCGCTGCTCACCGAACGCCCCCGTGCGCGGAGCGCGTCCGCCGCCGTCGTGATCGCGCCGTAAGTGCCCCCCCACCCCAGCATCAGCACCTCGCCCGATTCGGGGCCTCGCACCTCCAGCGGCGGGATCACCTCCGCGGCTTTCGCGATCTTCTCGGCACGCAGACGCGTCATCCGATCGTGGTTGTCGGGGTCGTAGGAGACATTCCCGTCCTCGCCCTTCTCGAGACCCCCGATGCGGTGCTCCAGCCCGGGCGTGCCCGGGAGCACCCACGCCGGCGCGCCGGTCGAGGCGTCCCGCGTGTACCGCAACCAGTCCTCTCCCACCTCCGCCCGCGACGGGTGCCTCACCTCGATCGCGGGCACATCGTCAAGGTCCGGCACGCGCCAGGGCTCGGCGCCGTTCGCGACATACGCATCGCTCAGCACGATCACCGGGCAGCACTGACGGACCGCGAGGCGGACCGCCTCGACCGCCATCCCGAAGCAATCCCCGGGGCTCCGCGGCGCGAGCACGATGCAGGGGCACTCGCCCGAACGACCGTGCATCGCCATCATCAGGTCCGCCTGCTCGGTCTTCGTGGGCATGCCCGTCGAGGGGCCCGCGCGCTGCACATCGATCACCACCAGCGGGAGCTCGAACATCACCGCGAGCCCGAGCGCCTCCGCCTTGAGCGCGAGCCCCGGACCGCTCGTCCCCGTCACCCCGATGTTGCCCGCGTAACTCGCCCCGATCGCGGCGCACACCGCCGCGATCTCGTCCTCCGCCTGGAAGGTC
>MDTD01195119.1_pt1 | contig 14124 bp, 13 predicted proteins | sample 811221 | NCBI WGS metagenome assembly MDTD01 (sample SAMN05326646, study PRJNA326480) | marine metagenome | isolation source: seawater | place: Pacific Ocean: South West | collected 2011
CAAACATGAGCCACGAGATACGCACACCTATGAATGCCATTATTGGCCTTACTAATGTGCTTTTGGTTGATGGCCAACTAAACGATGTGCAAACAGAAAACCTTAATACGCTTAAGTTTTCGGCCGATAACCTGTTGGTGATTATTAACGATATACTTGATTTATCAAAAATAGAATCGGGCAAATTAACCTTTGAAGAAATTAGTTTCGATTGTAATAAAATAATTGGGCAAGTTACCAAAACCTTTGGTTTTCAAGTAAAAGACAAAAATGTTAAGATAAATAGCATTATAGCCAAAAATTTACCTGAACAGCTGGTGGGCGACCCTTACCGTTTAACCCAAATACTAAACAACCTAGTTAGTAATGCCGTTAAATTTACCACCGAAGGCAGTGTAACCCTTAGCTCAAAGTTTTTAAATAATGATGCTGACGGCAAAGCTTTAATAGAGTTTAAAGTTAGCGATACGGGTATTGGTATACCCAAAGAAAAACTAAACTCAATTTTTGAAAGTTTCACACAAGCCTATACCGATACTACCCGAAAATTTGGAGGCACAGGTCTTGGCCTTGCCATTACCAAACAATTAATAGAAATACAAGGCGGCAGCATTGATGTAGATAGTGATTTGGGTAAGGGTACAACCTTTACCTTTACAATACCTTTTAAAACAGACAGCACCAACCAACATAGCGTTACAGATATAAGTGCCATTAGCGAATCGCAACTTGAAGGCTTAAGCATTGCCGTAGCCGAAGACAACTTAGCCAATCAATTGGTTATTCGCCAAATACTATCGCGCTGGAAGATTAAAGTAACACTGCTAAACAACGGACGTGAGGCTGTAGAATACCTTGAAACTGAAACGCCCGATTTGTTGTTTATGGATTTGCAAATGCCTGAAATGAATGGTTTTGATGCCATTGAGGCCATACGCAACCCTGATGGTAAAATATTAAACAAAGATTTACCGGTCTTGGCACTTACAGCTGATGTTTTTCCTGAAACACGCGATAAAATATTTAGCAGTGGCATGAACGACTATTTGCTAAAACCACTAAATGTAGAAGAGTTAAAAGAAAAACTGATACGCTATGCGGTGCTAAAAGAAACCACCATAGCCAAATAGCCATTATTTACCTCTTGTTGTTTTAAAAGTATATAAGCCTGCAACTTATTACTAAGCCTATGAAACGTATTATTTTTATTGCAATAGCCTTTATACTAGCTATGCCCGCCGCCATTTCGCAATCTGTTGAACTTGTAGGCGGTATTGGAGTTAATGCCTCACAAGGCAAATATAAAGGGCTAAACTTTGTTTTAGACCGCTACAACCAAACCCGTCAAGGGCAAAGCGGTGCCGCAAAAGTGCAAACGGCAATGGGCACAATAAACTCACTAACAGGTATAAGCTGGCAACTGGGGCTTACTGTGATAGATGAAAGTTTAGTTTTTTATACAGGCGTAAATCGCATAGGCAGGGCAGGCAGTACTTTTGCTAAAGTAACAGATATTAATGGCAGCACAGGCCAAAGAGATGTTCGGTTTACGGCCAACTCAGTGAACTTAGAATTGGGCATTGGCGCACGCAACAATAGGTTTATGGGTATACTTGGCGGCAGCTTAGATTTTATTAAAAATAAGGCTTATACAAAACTGAACAGTAGCGACTACAATAAGGTAATGGATGATTTTAATTTAGGATTTTCATTTTTTGCCGATGTTAACGTATTTGTATCAAAAAATTTCGCACTTAGTGTAAAACCTTATTGGCAGGCTGTTTTGGTTGATACTGACTTTACTGATTTAAATAGGGCTATTAACCCCGCCACCTATTATAATGATGATTATGAGGATGTATCATCATCAACCTCAAATTTAGGTTTGCAAATTCAATTGCGCATCTTTACAAGTGAAGATTAACAAAAGTGTACTTTAATACACAGGTAAGCTAAACGTTTTCTTTTTGAAATAATGCAGGGATGGTTTTAAGTATTAATTTAATATCAAACCACAGCGAGTAGTTACGGGCATAATCATTATCCAATCCAATACGCTCCTCTTCGCTCATATCGCCTTTTTTACCACGCTTCATCACCTGCCATAAGCCTGTAATACCTGCGGGAGCCATAAAACGAAGTGCAAACCTATCGGTAGTTAATTTTTCAGCCTCGTACAAAGGCAAAGGGCGGTTGCCCACAATACTCATATCGCCTTTAAGGACATTCCACAACTGGGGCAACTCATCAATACTGGTATTACGTATTATACGCCCCACTTTAGTAACACGTGGGTCGTTAGCAATTTTTATAAAAGTGCTGCCGTCTTTTTGTACGCGGTATTTCTTATACTCGTCCTCCGTCATCACCTTATTATCAGCGTACAACAATAGCTTATCGTTATCAATAGCAACACTCTCACTGCTACTGCTTTTCTCTTCTTTCGTATTGCTTTGGTATTGGTTTAAGTGTTTTAAATCTTTTAGGCGAGCATCGGCATCAGTATACATACTCCTAAACTTATAAAACCTAAAAATATTAAAACCTGTACCCACACGCAGCGAATAATAAAACACAGGGCCTTTTGATTCGAGCCTGATGGCCAAAGCCACCAATAAAAACAATGGCGAAAGCATTAGCAAAGCCATTGACGAAAACAGAATATCAAACAGCCTTTTATTCCAAGGCATCGAGTATTCTGGTATAGTATGCGCAGGGTCGGCCTGCATTGTTTTCGAGGGGGGGTTAGCGATAAGATAATCGGCACGGTGCACAAAAGCCTCATCAGTAGTTGCCCTATCAAAAATCTCGGCAATACCGGCTTCAAGAGCTTCTTTGCGTATAGCAGGGGTAATTTTATCTACCACCACAGCCATAGGCACATCAACCAACTGGTGTGCAGCCCTAAGTTGCATTTGTAAACCCGCTGTATTGGGGCCATTAATGCTTCCGTACGATAGTATAAGTCCAAACTTTTCGTTGGGAGTAAGCCATTCAAAAAAAGTAAACCCATTTTTAAAAATCACCATTTCGTATTTACCCTTAAAACGTTTCATCACGTCCTCAGCATAAGAAGGATCGGGATGGATAAGGGCTATACGTGTGTGGGTAGTATTTGTTTCGGTACTCATTCTTTAATACGGCGAAAAATATTTTCTATACGTGCCTCTAACTCTTCGGGGTTAAAAGGTTTCACCATATAGTCGTCAGCACCAGCTTTAAGGCATTTAATTTTATCAGCAGTACTCTCGTTGCCTGATAGCATTACCAATGGTACATCTCTAAAAAAACCACTTGAGCGGATTTGGTGTATAAACTCATAGCCACTTATTTCAGGCATATTCATATCAGCAATAATTACATCAGGTATATTGCCCTGTTGCATCCATTCCAAAGCCTCTTTTGCATTGGTTTTTTGTATCACCTCGTACTTCTTGCCAAATACGTGGTTCAAAATCATCAAAATTGACTTCTCGTCGTCTACTGCTAATAATTTTTTCACCATTTAGGGTTTTATACAGCGAAAGTAAAGAATTGAGTGCTAAATTAGTGTTTCCTATGAGTATAATTTTTAACATGGCTGTTTTATAGTGTATGCTGACAACACTAAAAAGCCGCACAGAATAAATTTAAAACAATGTATTTCAACACTTTACATAAAAAACATAGTGTAAGATACACACAACTAAAAACACAATAATTTGTTTTGTTTTTTATACCGACCTTTGATATAAGATGTTTTTAACCATTCACCCCGATAATCCAAACGAACGTTTGATTGAAAAAGCTGCCGAAATTGTAGCCGACGGGGGCATAATTATTTTTCCAACAGATAGTGTGTATGCACTTGGCTGTGATGCTTTTAACAACAAAGCGGTTGAGCGTGTGTGCCGCATATTGGGCAAAAAACCCGAAAAAGCAAACCTATCGCTAATCTGTAAAGATTTAAGCAACCTATCAGAGTTTACAACACCTATAAACACGGCTACTTTTAAGCTAATGCGCCGCGCTTTGCCGGGGCCTTTTACTTTTATTTTAAAAGCAAATAATAACGTACCCAAAATTTTTAAAACCAATAAAAAAACGGTGGGTATACGTGTGCCCGACAATGCCATTTGCCACGCCCTGCTTGAAAAACTAGAGCACCCTATGGTATCATCATCAATACATAGCGAGGATGAGATTTTGGATTATATTACCGACCCTGAAGAAATTTACGAAAAATACCAAAAGCTGGTGGATGCTGTTATTGATGGCGGAACGGGCGACAATAAACCTTCTACGGTGGTAGATTGTATTGGTGCTGAACCCGTTGTGATACGTGAAGGCAAGGGCATATTAGACGAGTTTTAGGCGTATAACATATTATCTGAAGCTTAAGATTAACACAGTAAAAAAGGGGCTATTAAGCCCCTTTTTTACTGTGTTAATTACCCTACACGAGTTTATTTCTTTTTGTCTTTCCTGCCAAATATAGAAAAATGTACATAGCGTTTAGGATGCTCTTTCATATCCTTTAGCAACGCATCTAATGCCGCTGATGAGCTATTTAAGTTATTGTATAACTCTTTATCGTTTACCAACAAGCCAACACTGCCCTCCCCTTTGTTTATTTTCTCAGTTATTGCTGCAACTTCGGCTAAAGCCCTTTCGGCATTTGCCACAGTTTGCTTTAGGTTAGCTGCCGCCAACGTATCACTCATTTGTTTAATATTGGCAATAGCAGCACTTATATTTTCATTATTGCTTTTAAGATTATTGGTTATCGACTTAACATTGGCAAAAATCACATCCAAAGTGCGGCTTTGTTCATCAACCAATTCATCAAGCTTTGCCGATGTAGCCTTAAAATTTGTGCTTATTTCGCTTAGGTTGTGAATTGTGAGTTGAAGTTTCTGACCACTTTTGCCCCCAAAAACTGAATCCAGCGATACTATTAAGTTTTCGGTTTTTTCTTTAATCGGGTTAATAATAGTAGATACAGAGCTTATCAACGAAGGCTCCATAATACTAAGCAAAGTATCTTTATTCTTATGTATAAACCCCTTATCAGAAAGTATTAGCTCAATGGCTTTTGAACCAAAAAAATCAGCATTGTAAATTTTGGCAATAGTACTATCACGCACTACAATATCGCCATTAATTTCAAAAGCCACCTTCACCCGCATACTATCTTGAGGCATTAACGATACATTGCTTACCTGCCCTATACGCATACCCTTTAGGGTAACAGGATTGGAGGCAGCCAAACCATCCACACGATCGTAAATAGCATAATAGGTTACTGTTTTGGTAAATACATCTTTACCCTTTAAAAAATTATAGCCCAGTACTAATACTGTAATAGCAATAGCGGCTAAAGCCCCTACTTTGGTCTCGTTTGATACTTTTAAACCTTTCACTTGGCGCAAATTTAGGTAAATAGTGCTATAAGTATGATTTTTTAGGTTGAAGCGAAGATATTAATAGATGAAATGGGTAAAAATTACACCAATAGGGCAATTACAATGATAAACGGCTAAATAATTATATAACCGGCAAGTAACAAAAAAAGGGATAACACAAATGTGCATCCCTTAAGTATATACTTTTAGTGAATAACTTACTTGGTTTTGCGAGCGTCAGCAGCTTTTTTAACACCATAGGCAGCGCCTGCGGCTAAAAGAAGCGTAATACCACCGTCAACAGGTACGGGATTAAATACAGGACCTGGACCGGGCTGAGCCATAACTGTACAAAGGCCTGCTACTAAGAACATGAAGCCTACTGATGCAATTACTTTTAATACTTTCATAGTGCAAATATAATTTTATTTTTTTAAATACAATCGTTATTAAATCGTAAAAATTTTTTCTCTCCGATTAACGCAACAAATATACCACAGGGCTGTAATATTGCAACCTATGAAAACGAAAGTTTTACTAACAGGCGCAACAGGCTTTTTAGGTGCGCACCTTGCAATAGACCTTTTATTGCTTGAAACCCCCGTTATTGCTATAAAAAGAAAAAATTCATCGTTACAAGAATTTGAACAAATATGTAAATTTAGGGGGATAAACGAGCACTTACTCACACACCTGCAATGGGTAGAGTGTGATATACTGGACACTATTACACTTGCAGAGATTATGCAAGATGTTGATAGAGTATACCATACTGCTGCAATAGTCTCCTTCTGGCACAAACGTTTTGATGAAATGATGCTAACCAATGTTGAGGGTACTGCCAATGTAGTAAACTGTGCATTAGAAGCAGGAATAAAAAAAATATGCTATTCAAGCAGCATTGCCGCACTTGGACGCGAAAAAAGCGGAGATATAATTGATGAAGAAAGCCAATGGCGAGACAGCAAGTACAATACACAATACGCCATAAGTAAATACATGGCTGAAATGGAAGTATGGCGTGGTGTAGAAGAAGGCTTAAACGCAGTAATAGTAAACCCCGGAGTTATAGTAGGTGAAGGAAAGTGGGACAAAGGATCGTGCCGCATAATTGATACTGTATATAAAGGACTAAAGTTTTATACTGATGGCAAAAACGGATATGTAGACGTACGCGATGTTAGCCGAGCCATGGTGCAGCTAATGGAAAGCGATATAAATAACCAACGTTATGTATTGGTTGGAGATAATTTAAGTTTCAAAGATTTTTTTAGCCGGTTAACACAACAATTGGGCAAGCCTGCGCCATATATAAAAGTAGGTAGTTTTTTAGCACAAGCCGCACGAATGTTATATTGGTGCAAGGCAACACTTAGCGGCAAAGAACCTTTGATAACAAAAGAAACCGCCCGAAATAGCCAAGAAAAATTCACCTATATAAGCGAGAAAATAAACCGCGACTTAAATTTTGAATTTACCCCTATAGACGAAACCATTAACCGCACCTGTAAAGCCTACCTTAATAGCGTAAGCAACTAACCACACAGCCGATAAACAACATAGCTTTGGGCTGCTATTAAGATTCTCTTTTTTGAGTTTGAAGATTAAGAACTAGCTACCTAATATGGTTTTATATTAAATCATCAGCTATAAAAAAGGGCAAGTACCAAACAAAGAACACAAAATTTGTTGGTTACAAAAAAAGCATATATTTGCCCCGCATTTAAGGTTCTTGAGTAAAAGTTTCTTTTACTACAAGATGAAAAGGGAATCACGTGTAAATCGTGAACAGTACCCGCTGCTGTAAGTTCCATATCAACGGCAATACCGTTGGATTTTTTGCCCCCTTTTGCCACTGACATCGTGTAGCGATGACGGGAAGGCAGCAAAAAATCGGAATAAGTCAGAAGACCTGCCTCAGATGCTTAGGATTCACACCTTCGGGAAAAAAGGTTGGGGTTCAGTAAGTGCCATATTTAGCTTTTTATACTGTTTTTTCAGGTAGCTATAGCTGTGCGCAAGCTGTATTCTGTTTTTTATTAATACCCGTAGGCAAAATGAATAATAACATTGAGCCAAAAAATAATTATAAGCGCACTTTTTGTGTTGGCTACCTTGTGCAGCCGAGCACAAACCCTTGCTGATAGCGTATACACCGTTAGCAGCAGCGAGGTGGTAGTGCAGCGCGAAAAGGCTTTTAATGCAGGCACATATACTTGGAAAGCCGATAGCATACTATTAGCACAATATGCCCCCAATACTTTGGGCGATGTGCTAGGGCAGCAAACAGGGATGTTTGTGCGCCAATATACACCCGGTACTTTGGCTACCCCCATTATGCGTGGCACGTATGGCGTGCATACCAATGTGGTGTGGAATGGCTTTAGCCTGCAAAGCCCCATGAATCAGTTAATTGATTTTAATCTTATCCCTGCCTTTTTTATGGATGCGGTAGAGCTTGCACACGGCAGCCAAAGCGCATTGTATGGCAGCGGAGCTATTGGCGGCACAATTGGTTTGGGGCAGCAAGTACAAACACAAAATGGCCTGCACGGAACGGTGTTGTTGGGTACAGGTAGTTTTGGCAGCTACCAACAAGGAGTAAAACTAGGCTATAAAAAGGGTTGGTACACGGGTCGAGTACGCTATTTCAATCAAACAGCACAAAACAATTTTACCTATACCAACAAAACCAAATTTGGTTTACCTACTGAGACATTAAAAAATGCCCAAAACTGGCTAAACGGGCAAATGATAGAGAATTACTTTTCCATCAAGCATAACATAAAGGCAAGCCTAACAGCATGGCATACCCAAGCGTATAGAGGTGTAGCCCCGCTTATGTTTCAAGAGAAAAGTATTGCTTTTCAGCGCGACGACTCGTGGCGGGTGATGGGAGATATAAAAGCCCATTGGAAAAAAAGCGAGGGCATAGTGCGCGCCCAGTACTTTGATGAGCGCATACGCTATACCGACGATGCCTCGGCAGTGCCGATTAATAGTGATAATAGGGCATTTGGCTTGCTGCTTGAAGGCGAGTTTCGCTACCAGATATCGCCCCTGCACGATGTTAATTTTGGTATAAACAGCTCTACCTTCAAATCCACAGCCGATAATTACGGCACGCCTGCCCCTGTGCAGTATCGCCCATCGGTGTTTGCATCGCACCGTTTTCACAGTTCAAACAAAAAAATATTTACCACTTTTAGCATCAGGCAAGAAGCAGTTACACTGCGCAACACCCAAAACTATCCTTTACTATCTACAAAATTACCCGGCGAGCTTAGGTTTTTGCCCATTGTGCCTTCTTTTGGTGCCGATTATAATTTTTACCACAAATTTTGGCTGGGCGGCAAACTATCGCGCGTGTACCGCTACCCTAGTTTTAACGATTTGTATTGGAGCCCCGGCGGCAACCCTAACCTTAAACCTGAAGACGGTATAAGCGGCGAACTTAGGTTGAGCTATAAAAAAGAGAACACCAAATGGGCGATTAACACTTCTGTGGGCAGCTATTACAGCGATATAAACAATTGGATTATTTGGATGCAAGGACAGGGCGGAATATGGACTCCCCGCAATATACAACGTGTAGTGGCAAGAGGTGTAGAAGTACAGACCGATGTAAAATACGCTATCAACCAAAAACAGTATTTAAAATTTGACGGACGCTACGCCTACACCCAAAGTACCAACAGAAAACAAGGGGCGGCTTTTGATGATAGCTATAACAAACAATTAATATATGTGCCCCACCATGTTGCCGCCGCCAATATATCGTATGGCAACAGTTTTGGCTACTTGCGCATTAGCCGCCAATACACAGGCAAACAATTTATTACTTCTGACAATAAGCGCGCCCTACCAGCTTTTAAAACCCTCAATGTGTTTTTGGGCACAAAAATAAAGGTACAAAAAACCGGCATTGATATAAACCTGCAAGCCAAAAACATATTGGATGCTGAATACCAAGCGGTAGAATGGGCACCTATGCCCCAGCGCAATTTTTTACTAAACGTACAATTTAATTTTTAATACAAAACATGAGAAACCTAAACCAAATTTTTAAATTTAACCTATTGGCACTTGTTGCCCTAAGTGTAGTAGTACTTAGCTCTTGTAAAGATGAAGGAGGCGACCCCATCGAGCCTTCACCATCGGCATACCAAGGCGCATTTATATTAAACGAAGGCGGATTTTTAAAAGGCAATGCCAGTATAGATTTTTACAGCAGAAGCGAAGCAAAACTTACTCAAAATCTGTTTTCAAACATCAACAGCCGCCCATTAGGAGATGTTTTTCAATCGATGAACAAAGCCAATGGCAACTACTATTTGGTAGTAAACAACTCATCAAAAATTGAAGTGGTTAATGCTGAGACTTTTAAGTCGGTAGCTACTATTAGCAACTTAGGCTCACCTCGTTTCATGCTAATTCCCTCAGCCTCAAACGGAAGCAAAGCCTATGTTACCGATTTATTTAATAATGTAATACATGTACTTAGCCTAACCAGTAATAGTCAAACTAAAACTATCGACTTGAACGGCTGGAGCGAAAACATGGTAGAAGCAGGTGGAAACGTATACGTAAACAACTGGAGCAACAAAAAGGTATATGTAATTGATCCTGTTGCCGATGCTGTGAAAGATAGTATTGAGCTAACCGACTACCCCAACGGAATTGTAGTTGATGCCAACAAAAAAGTATGGGTATTGGTAGATAGTACCGCCACCACCCTTGCCAAATTGGTACGCATAAACCCAGCCAACAACAGCATTGAAGGCTCTATTGATTTTGCAACAGGCAAAACTGCCAATAAACTTGCCATAAACGGCGCGGGCGATAAATTGTATTACCTAGACAATGCAGGAGTGTACGAGGTAGCTATAAGTGCAACTACATTGCCTACCACTGCCAAAAAAACAGGCAGCTTTTATGGTTTGGGTGTAGACCCTTTTGATGGCTCGGTATACTTGGGCGATGCTATTGATTTTAACCAAAACGGAACAGTTACCCGCATAAAAGCTGATGGTAGCGAAACAACCTTTAAAGTAGGCATTGTGCCAAACGGCTTCTTTTTCAACAATTAATACGCACTAGTAATAGTTTGTATAAGTAAGGCAAGGGCTTACCTGTGAAAACGGGTAGGCCTTTGTTTTTTTGGTCATGCTGAACTTGTTTCAGCATCTCATTACCAATAAACTGTAGTTAATACATAGCGAGACCCTGAAATAAATTCAGGGTGACGGGCAACCGCACACGTCTATTACCATAGCACGTTATCATCTAGAGCAAAGTCAAAGGCTGCGGAGTTGTGTTAAGTTTATACAAATAGCAGAAGCACTAGCAAGCAGAGATTTTAAATGATAAATGTTCACTGTTAAATGTTTATTTTTTTCATACTCCACAAACAAAGGCAATTACGTTTTAGTGCTCAATAGTTAAAACAAAGTAAGTATTATAGTTGTAAATTCGTAATTTAGAAATACTCTTTTTTATGAAAAAACTTGCTGTAGCTGTTCTTTTACTCTTTTCTGCTCTTTCAATCTCATCATGCAGTAAACTTGGAGACGATATATTAAACTCTTTCGGAGATAATGATTCTATTACCAACGAGGAAATAATTAACGGGCTAAAAAAGGCACTAACACTGGGTGTTGATACATCAGTAAAACGCCTTAGTGCTGTTGATGGCTATTTTAGCGATAAAGTAGTAAAAATATTACTTCCGCCTGAAGCAGCTCCTATTTTTAATAACCTTAGCAAAATACCCGGCGGACAATTATTGGTGGATAACACCATTTTGGCCATAAACCGAGCTGCCGAAGATGCAGCCCCCGAAGCCACCAGTATTTTTGTAAAAGCCATTGCAGACATTACCATTTCTGACGGCAAAACAATATTAAACGGTAACGATAGTGCAGCAACAACTTTTTTAAAGAAAGGCACATACTCTCCACTACAAACAGCTTTCTCACCAAAAATTACGGCATCGCTTAGTAAACCTTTAGTTTTAGGCACATCTGCCGAGTCTTTGTATAGCGATTTGGTAAACACCTACAATACAGCTTCGTTGGGCGGCACACTTTTTCCAAAAATCACTCAAAATACATTGGGCGCTTATGTTACCACAAAAGCATTAGACGGACTTTTTCATAAAATAGCTGTTGAAGAAGGTAAAATCCGTAACGAGGCAAACCACCGTATAGACCAAGTGCTTGAAAAAGTCTTTGGCACAAAGTGGATATAGTTTTAATGTATTTCGCAAAATAACAACCTGCATACACCTTATTTTCTTTGGGTGACTTCACTGTTTTTGCCTTTACTTTCTTAATTTCGGGGCATGAAAACAGTGAAAACCTTATTAGTAGTTTTAACTTTTGGTCTATTATCATCGTGCGATGTAGTGCAAAATGCACTTGAACAAGGAGGAGGATTGGGCACCAATGTACCACTAACCCAAGCCGAAGTAGTAAAAGGCCTAAAAAACGCATTAACTGTGGGTACTGATAGCGCTGTGCGCCGATTAAATGCTACTGATGGTTTTTTGAAAGATGCTGCTATAAAAATTCTATTACCACCTGAAGCTCAAGAAATTATTAAGCAAGTATCAAAAGTACCCGGTGGCGACGCCTTGGTAGATAAAACTATTACAGCCATAAACCGTGCCGCCGAAGATGCCGCATCAACCGCAGGGCCAATATTTGCCAATGCCGTTACCAATATGAGTATTAATGATGCCTTTGGCATACTAAAAGGTGTTGATACAGCAGCTACACATTACCTGCGCAACACCACATTTAGCCAGCTAAAAAATGCCTTTACGCCTAAAATAAACAATAGCCTTAGCAAGCCATTAGTATTTAATACATCGGCAGAAAAACTGTATACCGATTTAGTAAGTGCCTACAACACAGCATCGTTGGGAGGGGTATTATTCCCTAAAGTTAACAACACAAGCCTTACTGAACACGTAACCAACCGTGCGCTTGACGGCATGTTTCTTAAAATAGCTAACGAAGAAAAACAAATTCGTACCGACCCTGTGCACCGTGTTACTTCTATACTACAACGTGTGTTTGGCAGCCAACAATAGGTTTTGTTTTGGTTGTTTGTTTTATAGCGGTTAGCATTTAGACGTGGGAGAAGTGTGGAAGAAACTTTAAGAATTGCCGGCTTAGAATAAAATCCTTCTTGCGTGCATCCCAAAAAAAATTTGGATGTAGGTAGTATGCGGTATAAGAGAGTCAAAAATCTTAAATAGTAACTGATAAATGTTTAATGCTAAATATTAAACTTGTATATGGATATTGAACATTACCGCAACTATTGCATAACCAAAGCTGGCGTTACCGAATCGTTTCCGTTTGACAGCAATACACTTGTTTTTAAGGTAATGGGTAAAATGTTTGCCCTGTGCGATGTAAACAACTTTGAAAGCATAAACCTAAAATGCGACCCAGAGTTGGCTGTTGAGCTGCGCGAGCAATACGAAGGCGTTTTGCCCGGCTACCACATGAGCAAGGTACACTGGAATACAGTATTAATGGATGGCAGTATTGATGACAGGCTTATACGCGAGTGGATAGACAATAGCTATAACCTTGCAGTAGCATCGTTAACCAAAAAACTACAAGCCGAATTAGAGTTGCTTAAAACTTTGTAAAAAAATATTTAGCCTGCTTTCCCTCTAAAACTGCGCATCTAAAGACAAGAAACATCTGGTTAACATTAAATACTTGTTTGCTTAACATTGGCTTAATACTGCCGTAATACTTTCGTGACCAGAATGAAGAAAATACTTTTTATACTTCTTTTAGCGATAAGCACAACAGTAGCAATAGCAGGCAATGCCGACCCTAAAGCTAACCAAACTATTAAAGGACAAGTAACCGACGAAAACGGTGAAGCTCTTGCAGGTGTTGAAGTAATGGTAGAAGGAATTGGAACAAGAGTATATACCGATTTTGACGGAAACTTTGAAATTGACCATCTACGTGATGGTTCATACACCATAGTGTTAACATTAATTTCATTTAAGGACACTAAAACCGTACTAAAAACTAAACAAAACGAAATCACCCCTACAGTTATCAAACTGAACAAAAAAAGGCTTCAATAAGCAAAGCCCCTGTAAAATAAGACTACTCACTAATTGCACGGCTAAAACCGCTTGCTAAATAATTTTCATCACAATGTTATGTAATTGTTAAATCAATACACTATCTTTGTATTGTAATTCATAACAAACTTTAAATATTAAAGCAATGAAAAAATCAATGATAAAAACAATCTTTATGTTGTTTGCGTTGGTTTTCTCAAGTGCGGCACTAAATGCTAATCCCACAGAAACCAATGTAAAAATCTTCTACGACCAAGACGGTAATCTGTACAATGGGATGTATTACTCTTACTACGAAAACGGCTTGAAATCAAGCGAGCTATATGTGGTTGAAGGAAAAATCCAAGGGAAAGCCTACTTTTACTATGCCACCGGAAAGGTGATGGAAGTAGGTAAGTATGTTGATGGCCAACGCCAAGGCGAATGGACTAAATACAACGAAGAAGGTCAAGTAATAGGCTTGGCAAATTTTAACAACGACTTGAAAGATGGCGTATGGAAGGTATATACCCCCGAAGGCCAACTGATATTCGAAATGCACTACCAAATGGATAAAAAAGTAGGCACATGGCGCCAATGGAACAACAAAGGCGAGCTTGTAGCTGAAAAAACATATTA
>MDTD01015579.1_pt1 | contig 14123 bp, 15 predicted proteins | sample 811221 | NCBI WGS metagenome assembly MDTD01 (sample SAMN05326646, study PRJNA326480) | marine metagenome | isolation source: seawater | place: Pacific Ocean: South West | collected 2011
CCCCGTGGGGGATGATGCGCGTGTGCGCCCTCCCCTGCCCTTGTCCATGCCCTGCCCGCTCCTTCGCTGACGCTCCCGTGTTGAGCAGGACAAGGACGCCTGCGGCTTCAGGGGTCGGCCGCTTTTCTCCCGCGCCCCACGAGGGCGAAAGACAAACCAACGGGAGACCCCGAAATGAAACTCCTCACCCAATCCATCATCAACCAGCTCGCCAAAAACGGCGAAGTGGCCGAGCAAGACCCCAGCTTTGACCCCTCCCCGGTCGTCAAACTGTTCACCCCCGATGCCGGGGCGACATGGCTTCTCGCATGGACCGACCCGCAAGACCCGGATATCGCCTTCGGTCTGTGTGACCTTGGCCTCGGATATGCCGAGCTGGGCAGTGTCCGCCTGTCAGAAATCGCATCCATCCGGGGCCGGTTCGGCCTCCCGGCCGAGCGTGACCAGCACTGGACACCCACGGGCACCCTCGGTGCCTACGCCAAAGCCTCCTATCCCAAGGGGCGGATTGTGGAGCCGGATTAACCGGCTCCCTCTTACAGCATCCCGTAGCTCTCAATTAAAGCAAGCGTCTTTGCTGATCGTCACTGGCCTTAAAGATGGTTTTCACTACACCGTCTCCGCAAGGTACAAACACATTTTGCAGCCTATGCGCCAGTGCGATCTGCCGCTTCGCTTCCTGTTCAATGGCGGCAACGTCCTTCCGCGTTAGCATGATTCCTTTTGGCGTCTCGGTCCCATGCTGAAGGACAAACTCGATTTCTGCGGGACGCCTTCCCCGCTGTTGCATGCGCATTTCAGCGTGCCTTGTAATCCTGAACGACGCCATCATGGCCTCCCGCTCATTGGGTTCCGCAATTATTAGTCTTTTGTCGGTGTTGCCTTGACATAAACATCAACACCCCAAGACAGTCCCACTTCCTCGGCCGCTGCTCGGAGCAGGCGCATAACGTCTCGATGAGAATAGTTCGTTCCGACGAACCAGCCCGGAACAAATTCACGCGCGAAGTCGCCGAGATCAGGACGACCCGGATAGAGTTGTTCTGTTGTCTGGGCGATCAATGGGCGCACCCGGCCTCGCACATTGCGCAGTTTTTCCAGTTTGGCGGGATCTTCTGAAACAAGCCGCTTCAGAAATTGCTCCAAAGCGTCCGCGCCGGTATTCACGGCAATCTCGTCATTCTTGACGATAATCTGCCATTTGGCGATGCGCGGCCCTGAATGAGCTGCACCCTCGGCTTCTTCATTGCCTTCGCTCTGTTGACGGCCTAGGTCGATGTTTATCTCGCTGAGGTCAATATTACCGAGGATTTTTTCCAGAAATTCAGCGCGCTCCGCTTCTTCTTCCTCATCCAGAAAAGTGTCCTCATCCTCGCCGCCTTGCAGCATCGCCTGATAGCGCTCAACGGTCGCTGCCGCGCCCACTTCCTTGAGTGCGGCAATCAATGTTTCGCGGAAGGGGTCGCCGAAAGGCATAAATCCCCTCTGCATGAAATTCTCGATGTCGCCTTCATCAGGTCCATGAACCTGATTCTTGCTCAAGGAGTGCTCTTCGAGCGCCAGGGCTTCCACAATTCGTTCTTCGGCGTCTCCGAGAACAAGATGCTTGGGAAGACTCCCAAGAGACCGCCTTGCCTGCTCCGCCAATGTTTTTGCGGCACTCAGTTGGCCCCGCCGTTCCGCCAAGGAACGCTCTGCCATGATGATGAACAGGTATGGCGCGGTGTTCATGATCTCGCTTTGTGAGATTCCGTAGCGATAGGCGATGCCCTTCACCAAGTCCCGGTTCCCTTTGCGCATCACAAAAGTGGCTCGAACGGTGTCTGAGGTGTTCATGCGAGGCTCCAACTTGATTTGATGTAATACGTTTTCTGCATTCGAGCTATAAATTTATTACATGGTTATGCATTGTCAATGACTACATCGATATTTTTCTTCTGAAGCGCATCCAGTGTGTCCCATTCCGCCGAGTGGACTCATATGAAACGGATTCCAAGCCTTTGATTGGGATGGATGGTGTGTCGACATTGCTAAAAAGGCGTGTTTGGTATTACAGGCGCGCTCAGCTTCGCCGGACCGGGCCATACTCACGCCGACAAGCGGCGTTCACCGAACTCCGTTCGGGATTCAGCCATCCGGTAACTGTCCCTCGCGCTCTTGGCGGCTTCAGTCGCTGTCGAACGGGCTTTCAGCCCGTGCAACCTTTTCTGTTTTGTTACGGGGTCTACGTCTCCCCTCCGCCAACTGGACGCAAAGCGCGTCACGACGGGTTCCCGGGGCTACTCTCCGCCGCTTTTTACCCTTGGCCTTGCTACCCCCACCCTCGCCGGGAGGCAGGGGTGCAGGCGCACCCCAAAAACCAGTGATAAAAATGACGCTAACGCTAACGTTAAAGTTAGCGTTAATGATAACGTTAATGATGCCTTTACAATCCTGTGGCAGCCTTTCAGCAAAGAAAGGATTGCCCCATGTACGTCATCACCTTCGCCAACCCGAAAGGCGGGTCTGGCAAAACCACATCCGCCATGCTGCTGGCCGAGCAGATCGCCATCGCAGGAGGCACTGTGGGGGTTCTTGATTGCGACCCGAACCAGAACATCGTCCAGTGGGCCCAGATGCGCCAAGACGAGGGGAGGGGGGCTCCGTTCACTATTCAGCCCGTCCCGACCGAGGATGAATTCCTCGATGCCGTGGACGCATTCCGGGGCAAGGTTGATTACCTCATCATCGACCTAGAGGGCACCGCATCCCAGATGGTGACCTACGCCATCAGCCAATCGGACCTTGTGCTTGTGCCGTTCGAGCCGACTCCCATGGAAGCACGTCAGGCAGCCCGCGCCGTGCAGCTGGCCCGCAATGTTGGCCGCATGGCAAACCGGAACATCCCCCACGCCCTGCTGCTGACCCGCGTCAACGCTGCTTTCCAGACCAGCGACGAGAAAGACGTGCGGAAGGAAACCGAAACCGGAAACGTACCCGTTCTGAAAACTGCCATCGTCAGGCGGGCCGCCTATACCCGCATATTCCGGGAAGGCCTTCTTCTCGGGGAGCTTCGGGACATGTTTGAGGCCGAGGTGAAAGACAGTACCAAGTCCCAGAAGGAACGCACGTTGAAGCCGATCGACAGCGCCATCCAGAACGCCATGGACTACGCACAGGAGGTTATCAACCAGCTCGAACAGAAGGGGCTGGCGGCATGAAATATGGCTTCAACGACGACACACCGATCTCCACACAGGAGGCTCCCAAGGAACCACGCGGGAAAACGATCCAGCTTGGCGCTACCCGTCAGCAGGTGAAGGCACCCCCGCCCCCGGCTGCCGAGCTTTCAGCCGTTGCGGAGCTTGGCAAGGCCGCCGGGTTTGTATCCCGTCAGGCCGGTACAAACCGCCGGAAGCCGGGGCCGAAGCGCAAAGAGGCACAAGGTAAGCTGACCCTCACCGGCCCGCAGCGTGTTCTGGATCGTTTGCAGGCTTGTTGTGACGAGATGGGCGGAGTGCCGTACTGGCAAGCCATCGAGGCCCTGCTCGACAAGGCAAAACGCTAGGACGGGCTACCCTTCCGCTCGAACCACTTCCGGCAGAAGCCAAGAAAAGCCTTGTCGGGGTTGTTCGGCGGCTCCATGCCGCCATCCGCCATCCATTCCCGCCACTTCTGTTCAAGATGGTACACATCCCAGCCCGGCGCACAGGTGCGGGCGTCGTGATAGGTCTCCGGGGAAAGGTGGATGCTCGCGGTTGCCGCCTGAATCTCCTGCTTCACCTTGCGGTTGGAGAAGATAACCAGATCACCATCTTCCAGCCGGACGCTGTAATCGGGAAGATGGTCGTTCTGCACCATATCCTTCAGGAGATAGCGGAACTGTTTCATGGGGCTGGATGAGCCTGTTTTCTTGTGCAGGTTGGGCACCGAAATCTTCCACTCATCCTGTATGCCGCAATGCTTGCGGGCGATTTCATAAATCCGCCGTTCCAGCGGCTTTCTGAGCCGGAAATAGTCCCGGTTGAGGGTCAGCACCTCCTGCGCCTGAATTGCGTTGTAGAGCCACTGAGAAAGCGTAATCTGGATACGGGAAATCCGGCCGCTGTCCGCGTCCCTGTCCACCACGCTCTGCTCGACCAGCCCGAATTCCCGGGTCTGTTCGGTTCCACCCGTGTTGATGTTGGTCCGCAGGCGCGTCCCGCCAAGACGGGCGAGGGCATCTTCCAGCAAGCCATAATCCCGGCCTCCGGTGTAGCGGTTGGTGAACACGAGCAGTTCCCGCGCACTGATGGAAATATCCCGGGAAGTCGGCCTCCCTGCATTCTTGGCCGCCACCAGCTGGCTCACCGCATAAATCAGAATGTCCTTGTCATAGATGGTCGCAAGACCCTTCACGCTGGGCGTCACTTCCAGCCACCGGTCTCCGTGCTCATACCGCCGGATATCCAGATCACGCTTGGTCGAGAGCGTGAACACCGGATGCTCCATGGACGCCATATCATCCTTGATAACCGCATCCGCAACGTCACAGACGAACAGCTCCTGTTGAGGATGCCGGTCCGGTAAAAGCGGCGAGCGATTCGGGACTTCAGTGACCATGCAGACAAATTCGGGACTTCAGTGACCGTTGTCAAGATTTCGGGACTTCAGTGACCGGAATGATGATTAAATCGTCATCACCTTCCGGGATTCGGGACTTCAGTGACCCAAGGGGGTAGATTCGGGACTTCAGTGACCAAAACCCGGATATCAGTGACCAAAGTTCGGGACTTCAGTGACCGCTGTGGATAAATTCTCTTTTTATTTCAGTGTCTTAAGACCGTTTTCGGGAGCCTTAACAGTATATAACACAATATATAACACTACCCGCGCGCGAGATTTTGCTTCTCCACCATGACGACGGCCCAATCAGCATGACCCAGAAAGCCTTTTCCAGCATAAGAAATTCGGGACTTCAGTGACCAACAGCCCCGGCATCGACACTCTGTACAAAGGCAAGCGATACAGCGACCGACGACTGGGCTAAGAAAAGGAAGTGAGGCGAATTCTCCGGCGATCTGGGACTGTTTCAGGCCCCGAGGTATAAAGACCCTCATCCCCAGAGCTGAAAATGATTTTAAGAGCCGCAGAAATGGTGAACGCCACCCACAAGGGGTGGCGTCCTAACCCTTTACGGTCATCGGCTTCCCAGCCTGTACCGTAGGGATGATTGAATCACACCTTCCCGTATACGCCAAGACCCCAGTTCTAACCCTTTTTCAAATATCCTCGGGGGGTCCGGGGGGCAGACAGCCCCCCGGGGGTAGAAAGGGACATGCGCCCCGGAAGATGGGCACGGCGGAGAGGGGGTGTGGGGGAGACTTCCCCCACGATGGCGCGAAGCGCCCGGCTTAAAAAATGCGGTTCGTGGAACATGTGAAACGCGAGCATGGAAACCACTTAGGGTGAAAAACGCGGGAAGCCGTAGGCACGCGCACGCAATCCGCGCCCGAAAAGGCGCAAACCATGCTCCCAGGCAGGGTAGACCGGAAAGGATTATCGAACCACAGGGCGGGTTCTATCAGTCAGAGGGTATGTGGCGTCCCGGTCAGAGCTGCGCCGCACGAAACAGCGCCCGGGAGACCCGGAGCAGAAACAGAAGCAGGGCCAACACCCATACTAACGCTCCCGAGAGCCAGCCCAGAACCGCAACAAGCACAGACGAGAGTGTCATAGCACCATGCGCGAGCATGGTGAGCGCCCCGCGTGTTGCATGGCCGTAGCGTTCCGAAAGGCGCGCTTTGCGTGCCACATCGGCCGCGTCATCCGCATGGGCCAGCACATCGAGCGTTCCACGATATCCGGCCCGGGTGCCGAGGGTGGACACGTCATCGCCAAGAGCGCGGATCGATGCCGCCGGGCCGGGCCGCAAAATGGAACGGGCGGCCGTTCGGATGCCGCTCATATCAAACGCCCGGAGGGAACGGCTGAACGCCTGAAGGGCCGCAGGATCAACCGCCTCCCGGGCAAGGCCCGACATGTGACGTGTAAGAGCCGGGGAAATCCGCCCCGCACGGTGCGCCGCCTTCAACGTGCTGACACCGGCCTTGCCGGGTAGAGCTGCGACCAGAGAGAAAGCGGTAACAGCAGTCATCCCGACACCGACAGCCGCGAGCGCCACCGTAATCCGATCCACGGTTTCACCGGCGGCATAGGCTTTGCCTTGACGGTAAAGGTCCCGGACATCACCAAAACCTGTCAGGTCGGCCGCAACCGCTCCGGCAAGTGCCGGTTCGGTTGGCGCTTGCCCGGAAAGGAAACCTTCCCAAGCCTCCCGGATAGTTGCATCTTGTGCGGCCTTTTCAGCCGCTTTCACCTCATCAAGCAGGGTAGGGGAAAGCATAACGCCTTCAATGCCTGCCAAGTCCCGGAGACTTGCCGCCAGATCGGCATCCGGTTTGGCGAGTGCCGACCGGATGCCGTTTTCATAGTCGGATGCTGTTTTGCTCCGTAGCTGGAATTCAGCTACTCGCACGGGGTCATCCTCATGGAGCAGGAGGTTTGCCGCTTGAAATGCACGAGGCAGAAGTGGTGGCGCCGAAGCGGCCAGCCCCAGCGCCGTGACGATAGCGACAAGGCTACGCACAGCGGTCTCCCAGAAAGTCCCAGATCATGTCCGGTGCGCCGTACAGGATCAGCGCCAGAACGAGCAGGAACCCCCCCTGTCCACGCCGTGAGGGAAATATCAGAAGCACCATTCCGATGAATCCGAAGATATAGGGGAGGGCGATGACAGCCGGGTACAGACGTATCAGCACCCAGCACAGCGCGAAGGGAGAAGTCCCGTACCAGACAGCGGCATAGTCAACAGCCCAAGCACCACCGATGACGAGGAGCGCCAACACAACAACGTTGGAAACAATACGACCAGCAGAGAGGCGAGGGGGCACGGGCTGCATAGGGGCTCCGGTAAAAGCGAGCGTGACATGAATAGCAAAGGCAGGTGCAGGAGGAAAGGTTGACAGGAATAATGGCGCACTTATACATTGCTTTGCAACATAGGTGCCCCAAAAGACACGCTTCAGCGTGAACCTGTTTTCCAAGGAGGGGTTGTGGCGAGCTATCACCTGTCCGCTCAAATCATCAAACGCAGCTCGGGACGGAGCGCCGTGGCTGCTGCAGCGTACCGTTCCGGTTCCCGCCTGAAGGATGCGCGGACCGGAGAGGTGTTTGATTACAGCCGTCGCCGCGGCGTGGCTCACGCCGAAGTCATGGGGCCACGGGATGCTCCGGCGTGGATGTTTGACCGCGAGAAACTCTGGTCATCAGTAGAGAGGGGAGAGAAGCGGGTAGACGCCCAGCTCGCCCGGGAAATCAACGTCGCCCTTCCGCATGAACTGACGGATGAGCAGCGGGTGGAACTGGTGCGCGGGTTCGTGGAGGAACAGTTTGTCAGCCGGGGGATGATGGCCGACGTGGCTGTCCATGAGCCCGTCCGGGAGCATGGCGACGATCCACGAAACCATCATGCCCACATCATGCTCTCCCTTCGCAAAGCGACGCGCGACGGCTTCAGCCGCACCAAGACCCGCGAGTGGAACAGTGATCAGCTGTTGAAAGACTGGCGGGCCGCATGGGCCACAAGCCAGAACCGTGCGCTAGGCCGTGGCGGTCTGTCCGCCCGGGTGGATCACCGGAGCCTGAAGGCCCAGAAGATCAGCGCGGAGCAGGCGAAGGACTGGGCCAAGGCGGCCGAGCTCGACCGTGCCCCGGAAATCCATATCGGCCCGCGAGCCATGGCAGCACATCGGCGGGGCTACCGCCCGAAAAGCGCCGACCGGCCCGCCGGCCCCATTCGCAACCGGGCACGGATGCGCCCGGGGGAATGGTCTTACAAAATCTATCGCGGCTATGTGGATGAGGGGGCCGGAGAGCCAAACTGGCTACGGCGTCAGCTGGCCGAGCGAAAGACGGTGGAGCGCCGCGAATTCAATGACCGTGCCCGCAGGATTGTCCGTTACACGGTTATCGACCACGGCACCCGGTTTGAGGAAAACATGCGGCGGCTGGAACGCAACACCGAGCGGATGCGCGAGCGCATCGAAAACCTGCGGTTCAAGGCTGCCCGGTTCCGCCTCCGTCGCCGTTGGCTCACCCAGCAGGAATACGAGCAGCAGCAACGGGCAAAACAGCTTAATTGGGAGCGGGAACAGGAAGCCAAGCGCCGGGCATGGCACAAAAAGAAGGATTCCGAGGAACTGTGGCGGGCCGTGTTTGCACGGGGCAAACATGTCACGCGCCGCCGGAAACTGGCGGACGGCCTGATCGGTCAGATTGATGCGCTTGTGACGGGATTGCTGGGTGTCCGGGAGTATCAGCTTGGCCGGATGCGTCTGTCGCTTGAGCGATCCCGTGTGGTGCAAAAGGTTCGTCAAAATCAACAGGCGCGGCAGCGTCAGCGCCGTCGCGCCAATCCTTCCAAAGCCCCGCCCAGCGGTTTTCTTTGAAGTAACGCACCTTGCGGGCCTTGATCGGCGCCCGCACCGTGTTCATGCGCACAATGGCCCGGTTGTGTGGCAAACGAAGTATTTCAGAGGCATCGAGGAGCAGTCGGCCCGCTTCGCTTATTCCCGCCTGATCCTGTCGGCGCAGCAGATCAGTGTTGGCCTGAGACTGGCCCTCAGAACGAGTCTGTACCGTCTTGTGCCCGAGAATCTCGGCCATGTCCCGCGCCGTGCGGAGATCGTTGACCCCGAAAAGAACTTGCGCGCCGGAGGCCGCGACGAAGCTATCTGCTCCGTCTTCGCCATAAAGGGCGCGCATCCGGCCCAAATCCTGAAAGATGAGCATGAGGTGCGCGTATTCCCGCAGATAACCAACGCTCCGTTCAAGAGCATCGAGACGGCCGAGGGCTTGGCATTCATCAAGCAGGACAAGCGGCTTGGCCTTCGGCCGGGCCAGCCCTTTGCCGCGCACCAGCGCCGCCATTGTGCAGCCCATGATGACGCGTAGATAGGGGCCGTACACGCCGAGCAGTTCCTCCGGAACCATCACATAGACTGTCATCGGTGTTGTGTGCACGTCCATCAGGTTGAAGCTCGATTGCATCGAGAGACGCCCTGCAATGCGGTCCGAAGCCCAGATTTTGAGCGCCTTGGAGGTGTTGGACATGACGGACAGGAATTCGTCATTGTCCATCCGTTGCAGAGCCGTCCGGCCAAGGGACGCGATGCTTTGCTCCGGCCATTCCGCCATGCGCGTGAAGGTGTCGCGGAGCATCTCACCCGCATCATCCACAAGAGCGCCAACTGTCGCCAGTGTCCGCTCCGCCGGTTGCCGGGTCCGCATGACATACATGATCGCTGCCGCGAGCGTGTTTTTGGCGGCGGTATCCCAATAGGAATCCGCACTCTCGGGTACGACAAGCAAATCCGCCAGCATCAGGGCGTCATCAAATTCGGTCGCTGTTTTGAGGCGGATCATGTCCAGCGGATTGAAGCTGTCGCTTCGCTCCGGATGGATGGCATTCAGCCGGAACACGGGCCCGAGGGTTGCCCGGTAGTCCGAAGTGCGGGCTTCATTCTCCCCCTTGGGATCGGTGCAGATCACCGCGCCGGGATGGTCAAGAAGGTTTGGAATAACAATCCCGACGCCCTTTCCACTCCCCATGGGGGCTGCGACCAATACCGCACCGTCACCATTGAACCGGAGAAGTCTCCCCCACGCCTTGCCGACAATCAGCCCCTTGTTGCCGAGAGCACCGGCGCGAACAAGTTTGCCGAGGCCTGCCCATTCGGCAGAGCCGAAAGTGGTTGGCCTTTTCCGGAATGCCCAGCGGATGAAGCGGACAAGCCCGATTCCGGACTTGTAAAACGCCCTGATAACGAGCGTGACCAGCCAGTAGAGGAAGTTCAGCACATCCATTCGTCAAGGTTCACACGGCATGGGGTGGCTCTCAAACCGGATGCCCGGTGTTGCGGCAAAAATGACTGATACAAAACAATTATTTGCACGTCCAACAAGCACAGACAAAGTATCTTGTCCCGTCAGAAATCCAAACATAGGATTGCACAGGAATCGGAGAGACGGGGTTCCTATGTTCCTTTTTCTGGCTTTTTTTCTTGGGCTTCGTGACGTGCCAGCGGATAGTTATATCCGCTATCCAAGCGGCCCTGCGGTGCCGCTTGAGTTCAACGAGAATCGCACCTCACCTTGGGTGAGCGACTTTGAAACGACAGGGAAGTTTGACGCCCCGGCCGGCACATGGGTACCCGCCCCGAAACGCAGCGACTTCCAGACCTCCGGGACCTTTCAGCTTGCCCAGAACAGCCTGACCGATGATCAGCATGAGCGCGAGAAAATGGAACTCCGCAAGCGGATCGAGGAGCTTGAGAACATTGTCAAGAAGCTGGTTACCCAACCGCCAGTACCGCAGCCCATGCCCGCTCCATCTGCTGACGGATTGAAGTCCGTCCCGGGATGGATTGTGGAGCTTCACGCTTGGAACAAGTCCGGCCGGTTGAGCGAAGACCCATTGGAACGCGTGCTGACACGCAGCTGTCCGTTCCGGGGTAACTTCCGCCACAAGGCCGGGACCAATATGTTCATCTACCGGTTCAAGGCTATTTTCCGCGCCAAGACCCCGGGCCGTTATGTCTTCGCAAATGACATTACATGTGGCTTCGGCCATGAGTGCGGGTTCCATTTCTGGGTTGATAATCAGCAGCTAGTGAACTTCAACGGGCGAATGGATAAACAGCGCCTTCTGAACGGAATACCGCTTACTGTCGGTGATCACGAGCTGGAATTCATTACCTATCTCAAGCGCAACAGTTTCATTAAATACGAACCGGCCGAGAGACACCAATGGCTCCCGCTGGTACAGGCTCCGGGGGACTTCAATCCGCGTGAATACCGCACCGACGAGCTTTTTGCTGTGGTGCCCCAGAGCGTGAATACACCGGTTCTCGGCTGCAATTATTAAGGGGCGTTGCCCCTCGCACGGCCAAGGGACGCGGTTCCCGAGGCTCGCCGGTTCCCGGCTGCGCCCGCCGCTTTTCACCCTTGGCCTTGCTACCCCCACCCTCGCCGGGAGGCAGGGGTGCAGGGCACCCCAATCAGGACAGAAAAGTGCGGATGCGTTTGCCTAGCGTCTCAGTATCACGAGTTTCGCAATCCCAAACGATCATAACTTGCCAGCCACAAGCTTCTAGTTCAGCCACGTTAGCAGTATCGCGTTCTTTATTTCTGGCGAGCTTTGGAAGCCAATATCCGGTATTTGATTTTGGCATTTTCCCATCACGGCAGTCAGCTGCATCATGGCCGTGCCAAAAGCAGCCGTGAACGAAAATGACCTTCTTCCGGCTCGAAAAAACAAGGTCTGGTTTTCCCGGAAGCCCCTTCTTGTGAAGACGGTACCGGTATCCCATCCCATGGATAAGCCGTCTCACCAGCATCTCGGGCTTGGTATCGCGGCTCTTGATGCGCCGCATATTTTCCGAGCGTTCGGCGGGGCTTAATTTGTCAGGCATTTATTCAATCGATGACTCCAGCATCACGCATCAATTTTTCCTCGGTGATGCTGCGAGGAGACGCAGAGATAAATTCGTCTCGTGCTACAGGCGGTAAATTTAGCGCTTGTATGAGTGGGATATCGAACCGTCCCGAGAGAATAGCAATTGATTTTCTCCGCAATATGTCACGGGCACCTGAGTTGCCGCGAATGCGTTTCATATAATCATCTTGATCAAAGAGAAGAGACTGGATTACGGATCGATGAATAGGAACCCATTGATTCTCAGTGAAAAATGCCGCTGCCCGTTTACTCCCGCCATGCATTTTCCTCAATTCCCGGAACCTATCCATATCTAATCCAGAAAATCTGCTTGAAGCAAAAGGTTCTCCATTAATTATCCATAATATATTTTTAAATCCAGCGGAAGATACACCTTTCTTAGTGTCTCTGTTCCCCTTTCCTTTGTGCAAATAATCGATTCGCGCAACAATTATACCAAGCCAACATATGTATTTGTTGTCATCTACAGCCATAAGCAGGCATGGTTCTGATGACCTATATGTTTCTATTGGTATTGACCAATTATCTCTAACGGTATTTTTGATATCTACATCCATACCGGCAATTTCAAGGTCCCGTAAGCCCTTCGGGACATCGAGAAGATCGCGGACAAAATGCTCCAGCTTCAGGCCGATGAATGTCTTTTCAACGTTGTCTAATTCGGAAACTCGCGTGCGAGCGGTCCGTACTGGATCTAGCACGAAATCGACGGCATCCCGGACGATTTCAGGAAATTGACTTTTTAGTATTTCCAAACCGCCAGTCCGGTGGCCGATTTCATCGCGGATAAGTGACAGCACCGGATAATCGATGTGCTGTTCATCAACAATGGACCGAATCACACGCATGACAGTAGTCTGTCATACGCCTAAGAGTTTGCCGGCTCTAAAGTCTTGATTTTGGCCGGCTTTTTACAGGCACCTATGGTAGGAAAGCCACGTTATCCAGCAAGGCTGTAGGTGCTTCGCGCTGTCAATGCCTTGTGGATTTGAGTTGCAACAGCACACGCTACAGGTGGCGGGAAAGCATTGCCGACTTGCCGGTAGGCAGCCGTCTTGCGGCCAAAGAACTCCCAATTATCGGGGAAGCCCTGCAGCCGGGCGACCATCCGGACGGTTAATCTCGGCATTCCAACAAAATCACGCTCCGGCGCTTCCGGGGCGATAGACTTTCCGTTGACGCCAAGGGTTTGCCATGCCTGCCGTGCCCGTGTCGGCCCCAGATCAGGGCCGCCATGCTTCTTTGAACCGCCAACGATTGTCGGGGCAATATCATTCGCGCGCTCCCGCCATGCAGAAGCCCCGCGCCACCCGTTCTCGGACATTAGATCGAATAGGGTCTCGCCCACAGTAGGCGGGTTGTGCACGGCAACTTGCGGCCAGTCGAAGTGTTCTGAAATATTCTTTTTCAGCGCCACAATCACAACGCGCGGCCGGAGTTGCGGCACCCCAAACTCCGAAGCGTTTAGAAGCCGCCAGTCGGCTTCGTATCCGCGTTTCTTGAGCTGATTCTTGAGATGCAGGCGGTAGTCCTCGAATACGGCGCCGAGAAACCCTCGCACGTTCTCAATCATGACCGCACGAGGTCTTGTCTCATCGATCAGGCGTAAAGCGGCTGGAAAGAGGTTCCGCTCATCCTTATCGCCAAGCTGCTTTCCCGCAACTGAAAATGGCGGGCATGGGAGTCCGCCGGCTAGCAGGTCAATGCCTTCATATGGCTGGCCGGAGAATTCATTGAGATCGTTTTCAAAAACGTTCCATTTTGGCCGGTTCAGCCGAAGGGTCTCGCAGAAATGGTTTTCAATCTCCACCAAGGCCTCATGTCCGAAGCCCGCTTTCTCCAAACCAAGCGCCTGACCGCCTGCGCCCGCGCACATCTCGACAGATGAGAGACTCATATCCAGAACGTTCCTGTTTTGTTCTTGGTACATTTAAGTTGGATATGTTGACAAGTGGTAACTGATTCGCGGGTGCCGGCTTTGGAGGCAGCGCTTTGTCTACAAGATTATTTCGCCGCAGGAGCTAATCGTTCCGCGCAGGTGCTGCTCCGGTGCATTAGCATAGAAGCAACCGCATATTGAGAATTAGGAGATGGCAATCAACAGTTTTAGGCACGGCCTTTCGCCAGTTGCTTGGGCACCAGCATATGCAGATGCTCATCGTCATCCGGCCAATAGACGAGAAAGGTGGCATCAGCGAATTCGGCGGATTGGCAGCGCAGCTCCACCGGGACACCACGGATGATCGACGTGCCATTTTTCACCGCCTGCGCGTGGAAGAACATCTCCATATCCCTAGGAGCCTCGATCATAACAAGATCGTCCAAGGGCAGGCGCTGATCGTTGAAGGGATAGATCCCGTCGGGAAGCTTTGGCTGCATGGTGTTTCCATATATCGGGAAACCCGCATTGAACAGGTTTCCCCGTCGTCTCTCCGATCAGAGGCATCAGTTCAACTTGCGTACGTTGCGCTAGGCAGGATTGCACAGCAAGCCTAGGCCCCGTTGACAAAAGGGATTCCCAATTCAGCGTGGTTCTGATTCAAGAATGCTTTTCGGGAGGCATTCTTGGCGCGCGGCGATCTGACAA
>MDTD01130312.1_pt1 | contig 14123 bp, 14 predicted proteins | sample 811221 | NCBI WGS metagenome assembly MDTD01 (sample SAMN05326646, study PRJNA326480) | marine metagenome | isolation source: seawater | place: Pacific Ocean: South West | collected 2011
AAGGCTGGTGCTTGGCGGAAGCGATCGATACCATTCGCGCAGACTTCTTGGCTTGACAGATACTTCCGGTGATTCAGCCATCCACGATTCGTGTTTTGTCCGGTCTTCTGGCACTGGGTGTTGTCTCTTCGGCACTTGATGGAGTCGTATTGGCCCCAGCTGCCCTGTCGCGCACGACGTCTGAGGTTGAACTCCGTCTGCGTCGGTTCCCTGGGCAAGTTGATGTGGTGATCGCTGGCCTTGGTACTGAGGTCCGTGTGATTAGCCAAACGCAGTCGGATGGCCGTTGGTCAGCGCGGCTGACTGGTGTGAACTTGGATGATCGGCCGTTCACGCCTCAGCAGCTGATGCTGCCGTCATCGGAGTTGCTAAGCGTGAGCTTGGAACCGTTGGGCTCTGATCTTCAGCTGATCGTGAAGGCTCGGATGGGAGAAGAGGTGCTTGCACCAACTATTGGATCCAACGGCGAGTCGCTGGTGCTGAGTTTTACGGGTTTGACAGGGCCAGATGTGCGATCCAGCGGTCGATTGGATTTGCGCCGTCCCGGTCGAGTGGTCCAACCAGTGATGGCTCCCCCAATGCGTCCAAGGGCTGTTGCCCCACCGCTCGGGGATATGGCCGTTGGAACGATGTTGATCAGCAATCGCAGTTTTGTTAAGGCCAGTGGTCCACCGGTCTCCCTCATATTGAATAAGGCTCCGGCGAAGGATGCCTTGATGTCCTTAGCTCGCCTGGGAGGTTATGGCTTTGTTTATGTGGGTGATTCAAATAGCCCCTCTGGTGGTGAAGGTGATAGCAGTGAATACCCCGTCACCATGGCGTTTCGCAATGAGCGTTACGACCGTGCTTTGAACAGTGTCCTGATGTCATCAGGCTTGCAAGGGCGGCTGGATGGAAGCACACTGCTTGTGGGTACTGCTGTTTCTGCGAAAAGTTTTGGCCCGCAGATGTCGAAAGTATTCCGGATGAATCAAGTTGATGTTGAGTCGGCAAGTAAATATCTTGGGAATCTTGGCGCTGTCATGAATACTCCGTCCAAGGGCGGCAGTGATTCATCTGTAACGAGCTACAGCTCTGGATATGGTCCATTGATTGGTTTGACTGGGACTTCAGATTCGCGTTTGAATACGATTACACTGGTTGGTGATCCTAAATTAATCAGTGTTGCTGAAAGTTATCTTAAGCAAATCGATCTGCGCAAGCGTCAGGTTGCTGTGAAGGTTCAGCTTTTGAATATCACCCTTGATAATGATAAAAATGTTGACTCTAGTTTTTCTTCAAAGATTGGAAATACATTTATAGTTAGCCAGAGCGGCAAGGCTCATGTGAACTTTGGCAGCTATAAACCAGGTGCAGCTGAAGGGGGTACAGGCACATATTCGGGGTCTGGTTATCAAGAGCCAGGGACGTACGAGCGAGACGCAGAGTTGGTTGAAAAAGTGCGTTATTTCCCGCCTTATGTTGCCGTTGAAGGTGAAGACGGAAGTACCGTCTACCAACCTGACCCAGATCCAAATGCGCCCTGGGTTGAGCGTTCCTTGCTTGAGGTGGTTGATGGTGAAGGTAGAAAGATTTTCGAAAAACCTTACCCAGTCGATCGTATGCAATATCCGAATAATTCGTTTTATTCTTACATTGAGTCAGTGATTGTCTCCTCAAGTGCTAAAACTTTGGCGCAGCCAACACTTCTTGTGCAAGAAGGTGAGGAAGCTCTTGTGCGCTCCGGTGAGAGTGTTATTACAGGAGTCGACAAAAGTGTAAGTGATAATGGCTCGGTTCAGTTTAGTAATTCTCGCGAAGATGCTGGGCTTACGGTGAATCTTGAGGTTGAGAAAATTGACGATAACGGTTTTGTTACTTTGAAGTTAGATCCTGTTGTTGCGGTGCCAGTTCCCGCGGGTATGCAGGAGGGAGTTCAGATTTTCAATGTCCTCAAGCGCGAGCTGAATTCCGGACGTATTCGCCTCCGTGATAAGCAAACTTTAATTCTCACGGGTGTGATTCAAGAATCCGATCGTCGGTTGGTGCGGAAGTGGCCAATTCTTGGTGATCTGCCCTATATCGGCCAGCTTTTCCGCAGCTCTAGTTCCAATCGTCAGAAATCTGAGCTCGTCATCATCGTTACACCTTCAGTATTGTCTGATGACAATGGAGGTGCTTATGGTTATGGCTATCGTCCAGGAACATCTGCGGGTCGTGCGCTTATGCAAGCAGAATCCTGAATCATGGAATACTTCGAATTAGTGCCTTGATTGGCATTATTGCCTTCAGGGCGATCGGTGCTAGAGCCTCAAAAGTTGATAGCCCTCCATTTATTAAGGCAGAGCCAATTCCATTTCCACTAGAGGCATCAGGTTTTTTTTGGTTTTCGTAGACATTTCTGCTTGCTTCCAGTAGCTGATCGGATTTGATTGTGTCGCCTTGATTAGCAAACAATTTTCCTGCATGAATGAAGTCGCGTGCTGCGAGATCATCTTTGCCTTGCTCACCACGGCTAAGGCCTCGTGCCACCCAGCTTAAGGGTTCATCAGGGTTGGTTTCGATAGCAGCGTTGAACAATTGTTCAGCTTCAGTCCATCGCCCATCTTGTGCTGCGTCAACACCTGCATTATGCAGGCGAGCGTGGCTCCGAGCGCCTTTGTGGATTCCTCTCGCTCCGTCCCAATAACTTTGTTCTAGGGCTTGCTGATCGAAGATCGCACCGGTTAAATCTGCTCTTCTCAGATCGGTACCGATGAGGCGACTATTTCTCAGGTCGCTGCCGCGTAGTGAGGCTCCCTGGAGGCTTGCAAAACTTAGATCGCTACCGCTGAGATCAGAGCCATCGAGCCGAGCCTGGCTAAGGTTTGCGCGTTTTAGATGTGCGTCCTTCAGGTTTGCATCGCGTAGATCAGCATGAGTTAGATCCACGTCACTGAGTTGGCAGGCCTGGCATTGGTGGCTCCGCAGTAGTTGGATCAAATCCTCCTCGTCGCCGGCAATGGCAGGGCTGGCAACATCGAACAAACCTGCAAAAAGAGAGAACACTAGAAATCTCAGTGCCACCATTCGATAGGAAACTCTGTCGCTCTGTTGTATCGATCTCCAGATGCCTTGTCGATGTGATCTAGGCGGCGACCGTGCCGCACTCTCCGTCAAGGTTGGCGATCAGTTCTGCGGCGATGGCTTGCTTCAACTCTCGCTCCGCGTGGCGTTTTCGATAGAGGCTGCGCAGGGCAGGGATCCTCAGCCGTAGGCGTGCAGTTGGTTCATCCTCGTTTACTTCTTTAGTCTCGATAAGGCGCATCAGATCGACAACGGCGACCCAGTTGGTCGGCGCCTCAGGGCTACAAAAGGTAGGACGGAAGACCGGCACCTCTTCGCCGTAATTCGCGACGGATTGAAACTCTCCAGCGACGCCTCTTCGGAAACGGACAACCGCTGTTGGGTTGTTCTTGAACCATATCCGGTCGTCGCGGACGGCGGGATGCATGGCTGCCCACAACTCTCTGAATTATGCGGTTGGTGGCAAGCCCTGGGTCAGCTCCGCCCCTGCTTGCGTATGGCTGTCTCGATGGTTGATTGGAAGGTGGCCCAAGGCAACGCTCCTTCGATGACTTGTCCATCCAGGCTGCCGTCGCTTTGGGTTGAGCCGATGACGAAGGACGGAGTGGCGCTGATGTTGTGGAGCGATGCTTCCGAGAGGTTGGCATTGATAGAGGCCACGGTTGCTTTGCGTTCCATGCAGGTCTGCAAGGCGGCCGTGTCGAACTGCTCCTCGGCGGCGATGGCTATGACGCCTTTGCAGCCCAGGCAGTTTTGATTGTCGAACAGGGCGTTGTACATCTCCCAGTAGCGGTTTTGCTCGCCAGCACAGCGTGCAGCTGCGGCTGCCGGCCGGGCATGCGGATGAAAGGGCAAAGGGAGGTCTTTATGGACAAAGCGAACCAGCCCGGTGTCGATGTATGTGGTTTTTAGTTTTGGAAAGACTTGGTCGTGAAAGCGACGGCTGTAGCTGCACTCGAAATCACTGAATTCCACGATGGTCAGCGGTGCGCTGGGGTCACCTAAAGCCGGTTCTCCCTTCAGCAACAACGGGCTTGACAGCACGGGGCTGGGTCGAGCTTGCGGCTTGTTGAGTTGAACCAGGAGCTGCTCCTGTAGCTTTTGGACGCTAATTGTGCAGGTAACTCCAAGGGCAGTTCCTGCAAGAAATCCGATTACACTGCGATTCGGAATCTGCATTGCGGTCTTTAAATAAGTTAAATGGTCTCATCCTGATGGCATTGGAGAGTGGATGCCATCAGGATGGCATTAGTTGAAGGGAGTGGAGGTTTGAGCGCAGGCGCCTGGTTCGATCTTGATCTACTGCGTCAGCGCCGCGAACGCTTTGGACTAAACCGCTTCAAGGTGATTCCTGTCCGAGAGCTTCTTTGGCGCGGCGGTGTCATCGGTGCAGTTTTACCGCTTCTGTTGCTGTTGGTGGCGCTTTTTTTTGTTCTGCAGGATCGTCAGGTGGCTAAGCGGCAGAAGCGTTTGGAGCCGATCGCGGCACAGCACGATCGGGTTGAACAGGCCTTGATTGAAGCCACGCAAACGCTAGAGAAGAGCCGGTCCACCAATTTCGCCATTGCGAAGGCCATGGCAGATGTTCGGTCGAGTTCGGCCGTGCTGGCAGAAGTCCGACGGCTCGTGCCGGAATTGATCGCTCTGGATCGCCTGGTGGTGAAAAGCAATGTTTTGGAGATCAGTGGTTCTGCTGAACAGCCCAATGGACTGTGGTTGGTTAATGCACTGTTGCTGCGATTGTCCGATTCAGACTTCTTTTCTCCAGAGCATGTTGAGCTGTTAAGAGCAGATTTGGTCGGAAAAGCCGAACATCCTGCGCTTCGGTTCAGCCTCAGTGCGGTTTTTGCGGACGATGCTGCTCTGGCTACACGCACTTCACTCCTGCGCCTTGGGGCGGTGGGGATGGCACGCCGAATGGTGGTTTTGGAGCAGGAGGGTTTGATGAAGTGACTAACTTTCTGCCTGAAAAAAATCGTCCCACCACTACCTGGCTGACGCCCGAACGATCCGTTTTTGTGATGCCGATTTTGGCGGGTCTGGCGTTGGCAGCGACTATGGGAATGGCGGTGATTACCCCGCAAGTTGTGCAGCTGCGTGAGCGTCGTGCGGTGGTTGATGTTTTGGAACAAAAAAGTGAAGCCCTCCCAGGCTTGGTGGAGTCCTTGGCTCAGCGTCGACTGGCTCAGGCGGAGGTGATCGAACAGCAGCAACGCTTGTTGGCATTGATTGCTGGGACTGCTGATCTTGAAACCTTCCTGGCGCAGTTCAATGATTTGGCGAACAAGCATCAAGTGTTGGTGACCTCAACGAAGCCTGGAGCGGTTGAGAGGGCTCCTGCCCCCGTGGCTCCTACTGATTCAACTACTGCTGAGGATCTTGTTGTTGGTGATCCGTTGTTGATTCAGGGTTTGGAAAAGCGATCTGCTCGCATTGTGGTGGAGGGGGCGTTTGTTCAGGTATTGGCTTTCCTCCAGTCGTTGGAAAAACTAGAGGTCTTTGTTGTCACCAATGATTTATCGGTTGTTGCAGCGCGTGCATCCAAAGATGAAGCTATGCAAGTACGTCTTGGCTTAGAACTATTGGCTTATGGAGCGGCGAATCTTTCATCAGTGAATGCTGACTCCTCATCCCATTCCCCTTAGAATGCAGTGAATATAACAGTTTGAGCCATGGTTTATCTCTATGCCGTCATGGGTTTTGTGATGATGGCAGGCATTATGTCTGTATTCGAGATGGGGATTTTGCTGAAAGGTCAAGCTTTTTTGTTGAAGCCCGATAATCCATATCGGCAAAGTCTATTAACCAATTTTGTCGGTAAACGTGATCGCCAAATGTTAAATATGCTGCATAATCAGAATGACCTTTTGGCGATGGGTCTAACCCTACAGGGCAACAATCTTTGCAATGCGTTGTTGTGTCGAAGTTCTCTTGCTGGTGCTGCGTATTGCTCGGTTGGTAATGCCCAGGCAAGTGATGCAGGATCACGGTTGCCCGATCTCAATATTCTGATGCATGCTAAAACTCCTGATGTGAATGGGCCTTTCGCCAGGGCTTGTGCTCTAGAGGTTGGGTCGCACCGCTTGTTGATTAGGCCGCATCCAGCACAAGTTGGTTCATCAATCCCATATGGCCTTTTCACGTGTGTATTGAGTAGGGGTTCAGAGACATGTGATTTTGAGTCCAATCGCTGAGGTCACGCCATGCTGGATGCATTATTGGGGGCTGTGATTATGGTGGTTGCGACCACATCCCTTTTGCTATCTATAGAGGTGGCCGAGAGCGCATTCCGGACTGCGGGGCGCGAGTCGTTAAGTCATGAGGAGAATTCTATGTTGAGTGGCATCAAGGCATCATTGCCAGACTTCAATGATGCCCAAGTAGTAGAAATTAGGTTTCGAGAAATGGCCAAACAGGTTAAAAATAACCTACCTTCGAATTGAGGAAATGTTTAAAAAGTGTCGATATGTTTCTTCCGGAATGTCTCTTTTGGAGCTCTTGGTCGCTATGGCGCTGCTGACTATTTTTACGGGTGTGGTGGCAGCTGTGATGGAGGCTACCTTGCGTTTTGCAGGTGAAGCTGAGTGCACTGAGGTGAGCTCCAGCTCTCGTGTTTGCAATCAAATAAATTCAACTGACGTAGCTGATGGTGCCTTGATTAATCGGGTGCGGATTGAGTTCCTATTTGATCAAATGGAAGAGGTTTTGGTTCAGCCGGGTGTGAATGTTGTGCAGTTACTGAGAATTTCTTCTCCACTTAATTCTGCTGTGCCAAGTCTGAGTAAATGTATCGCTACTCCTTCTTCGATTAATCCTGGTCGCTATCAGTGGAAGCTTTCAGACATTCCTGAATTGCCTGAATTAGTTAATTTTCCTCTTGGATATAGACTGTGTTTATGGAGTACAGATCTTGTTGAGTCGTCAATGGAGTGCCTGCTGGATCCGACATTAAACACGTGCACGAGGCCAGTTTCGCCAGGCGTTTATGTTCTCCAGGCCTTGCCATACAAGCTGAGCGCATCCAATCTGCCTGTACGTCGCCTCTTTTGTCGCCCCCGCCCATTTTGCTGAACTTATGACTTCAACTCCTCTAGTTGGCAATACATTTTTTGGCCTCGACATCAGTCAACTGGGTTCAAAACTGATGTCGGTTCGCCGTCGATTGTCGAAACGCATTTTGCTGTTGGAGTTCAGTTCATCGGGGCTGCGTTATGCCGAAGCGTCTCCATCTCTTGATGGGATCCGTCTGAGCCACATCAGTAGGGTTGCTTTGCCTGAAGAAGCGCTTGAACGCGGAGTCCCTAGTGATCCCGTCATGATGGCTTCGTTAGTAAGAGCTCTTTGCCAAGAGAAGGCGATACCTGCCCATCGTGCAGCCGTTGTTCTTTCTCCTGATGTCGCTTATCAGCGCATTATCGAACTCCCCCCTGATCTCACTACAGAGAAAGCTAGTTCTTACCTTCGGGATCCGGCTAATGCTGTTCCGTTGCCCTTCCCTTTGGAGCAAACAGACTTTGACCTTTATCCTCTAACTCGATCGAGTGGTTCGAATTTACAGCCTTATTTATTGATTGCGATTCCCCAAACGTTGATTGATCGTGTGATCAGCCTTTTGGATGAGGCCCAATTGGAATTGCATGCCCTTGAACTTGGTCCATTCAGTCTGTTGCGCTTTTTGGCTGATGAATTAGTCAGTTTGGGCGAGTCCGAGATGCATCTTGTTCTGGAGCTGCTCCCTGATTGTTCACAGTTGTGTGTTGTGGGCTCTAGTGGTCCGTCTCGATTCGAGCGCTTGTCTGCTATCCGGGATTTCCCTGAACCAGATCTCGATGATGAACAGCTCAAGGACGCTCTGGAAGCTGGTTTGTCAGCAGAAGCATTGACACTTAAAGATGAACGCTACTTGCCTATTTCAGAGTTGGATTTGCGTGCTGTTTTGCGTGATTTAAAAGCTGTGTTGTCGGATTTGGTGTCTGAGGATGACACAAAGGTTTTGCGTGGAATTACTCTTAGTGGCGTCAACAGTTCTCATCCGTTGATCAAGGATTTGTTTCAAGAAGTCCTTAATTGCGACGTGAAGGTGCTTAATCCCGTCTTGATGTCGAGGATTACCGGCTTTAGTTCTGATGATCTCTTGGTTTCGACAGGTCTCGCACGTTTGCTCGGTTTGGGACTTGGCTTTCTGCCTCAGGAACAGTTGCTATCTTGCTTTATGAAAGAGAGCCCTTCAACAAAGGTATTGGCACCACTCCCCTCTTTGCCTGTCGATGTAATTATTGACTCTCATGAGCAGAAGAGGACTCCAATGATGGATCCTTTGGATGTTGAAGTGCAGAAGATCTCCACTGATGAAGATACCTTGGATGTTCGAGAGGTCTCTTTGATACAGGAAGAAGATGGTAAATTTGCTGAGGATTCTGTTGAAAAAGAGTACTCGAGTCCGGGGTTGGATTTATCGGTAAGGGAGGAGTCAGTGGAGGTTGATGAGGAATCTGTTGAGGAGGAAGAAGAAGTGATTGAAGGGGAGAAGAAATGGCCTAGCATTAACGCGATTCCAGGTTTGGAAGCCTCTGCATTCAAACCACGGCCTGGAAAACTTCAATCTAATTCTCAATCAAAGCCTACAGAAGATGAATCTTCATCTTCGTCATTGGGAGAGTTGCGTTTTCAGGATGAGTAAATTCTTGTTTTTCTAATATTTTTTACCCTCGCATATTGGTGATTAGGCTGAACATGGGAAGATAAAGTGCTATCACAATTGTTCCTACTATTGCTGCTACTACGAAAACCACCGCAGGCTCCATTGCTTTGGTCAGAGAAGTAACGGTGGACTCCACCTCGCGTTTATAGAAAACAGCTAATTTTTCTAGCATAAAACTGAGCTTCCCAGTTTCTTCTCCAATCTTGATCATTGAGATTACGAGTTTTGGGAACATCCCGCTTCTGCTAAGCGAATAATTCAATTCTTGCCCCTGTTGGACCAAGCTAATTCCCTGATTCAATGTGCGTCTGGTCAATTCATTGGAACTGGCCGAAATGCATCGCTCTAGTCCTTCTACTATAGGAATCCCTGCATTGATAAGTGTTGCCAAAGTGTCACACATGCTTGCCATTTCGGATCGCAAGATAAGGTCCCCAAAGAGAGGAATTTTAAGGATTAATTGATCGATTAAATATCGTCCTTGTGTGGTGCTGTAATAGCGATTGAAAGCAATCACAATCACGATTAGTGTTGCTGGGGCTCCAATTGCAAATTCTAAGGTTGTGATGGCTTTTGATAGCTCCAGTAGAAATGATGTTAGGCCTGGTAACTCAGCACCCATCCCATCAAACATTGTTTTGAATCGCGGAACGATAAAAATTAATAGGCCGAGGCTTACCGTCGTGGCGAGCAGTAATACTATGACGGGATAAATCATTGCCCCAATTATCTGTCCCCGGATCTTGGCTCGTTCCTCAAGTAATAGTGCTACTCGGTCCAAAACCTGTTCCAAGATGCCGCCCGCTTCACCGGCTTCAATGAGACCAATAGCCAATGGCTCAAAGACTTTTGGATAAATCCTTAAGCTTAAAGAGAGTTCTTCTCCTGCACTTAGTCTGGCAGCGATATGTTGGATACAGGCAGCGAAGCGCTGATTGCTCATGTTGTCAGCAATGAGTAGTAATCCTTGTGCAAGAGGAACTCCACTCTGTAGAATAACTGCTAACTGCCGAAAAAATACAAGTAAATCTTTTTGGGGAATGGTTAATCTTTTTGGGGAGACTTGACTGTCTAAGATATTTGCAAATATACCGCCATTTTTCTGATAGCTCCCTGCTGATGTATTGCTAAGCCCAGCAGCAGTTCCCTCAGTTTGCGGCTTCGCTCCATATGTAGCCATACTCAACTGGCTTCTGAAAGGAGAGCTTTGGGATTGGAAGCCTTGCTCATTGCTTCATGGCGTGTGATGGTCCCGCTTTTTACCAAGTCGAGTAAGCATTGCTCGAGGGTGTTCATGCCTTCCTTGCTGCCAGTCTGCAATTGAGAGTAAATTTGGCTGACTTTGCGTTCTCGTATTAAATTAGCGATCGCCGGTGTGTTTACCAAAAGTTCATAGGCTAGAGAACGCTTGCCACTGGTATTTTTGCAAAGAGTTTGGGACATAATTCCAAGTAGTGATGTAGAGACCTGTAGGCGTGCCTGTTCCTGCTGATCTCCTGGAAAAACATCCACGATCCGCTCTACTGTTTTTGCAGCTGATGAGGTATGGAGTGTTCCCAAGACAAGATGTCCGGTCTCAGCTGCTGTGATCGCAAGCTTGATTGTCTCTAAATCACGCATTTCTCCGATGTAAATCACATCTGGATCTTCGCGTAGAGCGGCCTTAAGTGCCGATGCAAACGATTGAGTGTCGCGTTTCACTTCTCGCTGATGAATTATCGAATTGCGGGAATGTTCGAATTCGAATTCGATCGGATCTTCAATGGTGAGGATGTGACGTTTCTGTGTCTCGAGAATACAATTGATAAAAGCGGCCAAAGTGGTTGATTTGCCAGAGCCCGTTGGGCCTGTGCATAGCACTAGCCCACGGTGCTTCTGGGTAAGATCAATGAAGGGTTGTGGTAAGCCTAAGTCCTGCCAACGAGGTAGGTTATCTGGCAAAATCCGAAGTGTGAGGCAACGCCGTTCGTTAGCGACATAAGCGTTGATTCGAATGCGTGAAAGACCATCTAGGCCGATGGAAGTGTCTAGGTCTCCATGCTTTTCAAACTGCTGAAGCTTGTCTTCGCCGACAATTTCATTTAGGAGTCTGGTCATATCATCCTCTTTCAGGATATTTTCTAAAATGCGAATATCGGAATTGACTCTAATGGCAATGGGTGACCCCTCCTCCAGGTGAATGTCTGATGAGCCGGCCTGGATAGCAAATTCAACAATCTGGCGTGCCAGGCTCATGGTAACTACCAAATGATTCTCTAATTTTCAGTATTGCAGATTTTCTGCAATTCGGAAATGGTCGTGAGTTGTTCTCGAATGAGCTCAACGCCATAGCGTTTTAGTGTGAGCATCCCTGATTGAACAGCTTCTTGCTCAATTTCATGAGTTGCTTTTTTTTGCTTAATCGCGTCCCGAATGCTGCTGTTGATAGTCATCAGCTCATATGTGCCGACACGTCCTTTGTAGCCAGTACCTCCACATTTGGCGCAGAGAGTCCCTTCTTGCTTCCGTTTTTGTTTTTCTTCCGCGTTCAGATTGGTGGCAAAGCGGACGGGAGTACCTGGTTGCAGGCCGGTGAAATAACTTTCTGAGTCATTAATCGGGCGTTGCACGCTGCATTCTGGACAGACACGTCGTAAGAGTCTTTGTGCGAGGACACCTCGTAAGGATGCATTGAGCTTGTAGCTGGGCACCTCCATATCCATCAGTCGGGTCAAGGAGCTGGCTGCGCTATTGGCATGCAGGGTGGTGAAGACGAGGTGGCCAGTTTCAGCTGCATCCATCGATGATTCGGCAGTTTCCGGGTCACGGGTCTCACCAATGAGGATGACATCAGGGTCTTGTCGGAGAAAAGTTCGCAGCAGTTGGGCGAAAGTCTGATTCTTGGCACGAATAACCGGAAATTGTTGGATATTTCCTCCAAGGTCGTATTCGATCGGATCTTCAGCGGTTACGATATTGAGTTCTCCACTGTCTTTTTCGCGTAGGGCTGAAGCTAAAGTAGTTGATTTGCCAGAGCCAGTTGGGCCGGAAACGATAATGATTCCGTTTGCTTCGTTGAGGATGGAGCGGAAGTCATGTCGTACTTGCTCATTGCTAATCAGTGTGTCGAGACTCAACATATCTGCGTTGCTGTTGAGGAATCTCATTACCATTTTTTCTCCATGTTTCCCTGGGGCAGTTGCACAGCGAAATTCCATCGTCTGGCCTTCAAAGCGTCGCCGAATTTTGCCGTCTTGTGATGCACGTCGTTCGGCAATATCCATCTTCGCCATGTTTTTGTAGCAGGCGGTCAGTTTGATCCCGGCAGAGCGAGGCATTGAAACATAGTTCTGCATGACACCATCGCGTCGAACACGAACCTTGTAATTGTCTTGTCGAGGTTCGACGTGAATGTCTGAGACGCCTGTCCTGCATGCACTGATTAAGATTTTGGCGGCTGCTTGTTGGATTTTGGTTCCCATCATTTCGATGGATAAATCAAGAGCTTCTTCTTCAATAATTTGCTCGTCGTTGTCATCAAAGTCGAAGTTAAATTCGCCATTTGATCCTTCTTCGTCTGCATCCTGGAGGGATTCAAGGATAGATTCGTCGCTGAATTCAAACCCTTCAAGGTCGTCTCCACTGATCAAGCGTTGCTGAGCTGCACTATCAAGAAGCCGTTGGATTTCCTCTGGGGTTTTTTCTATAAACACACACTGCATGCCCTTGTCTGCGACTCTTTTTTTGATGAAGTCGCCAATCGCCCCCAGGTAGCTTATGTTGCCAATTGCAATGGTTAGTTTTCTGCTGTTGTCCTGGCTATTTTGTTCTATGCCCAAGGGGATGACGATATTTTCTCTGCACCATTGAAGGGCAAAAATATCATCAATTAGCTTTCTAATCTCCAATATGTTCGACTTCATTTAGAATCTCCCTAGGCATTTGCTGTAAGCAAAGCATGCTGGAACCTTGTAAAAGGGTTCTCTATCGCACTCTGAGAATGGGCGAAGATCGTTGCAGTTTTTTTCACAGTTTTTGTCGCTGTCATATTCACTTTGTCCCCTATGAATTTTCCCTTTGCAGTACCAGTACTTGACATTGCAGTCACTCCCCACAGGTGCGGTCATTTCGCTTGGGGTTGGCGATGTGTATGGACCGCCGTTGGGTCTTTTTACGGCGTCACTGTTAAGTGCAAGTGTGCATTGTGCTTCCTTGTCATTGGCAAGGCATTTTTCAAACTTGGCTTTAGCGGTATTTCTGTCTCCAAGAATTTCCTTGCCCCCGCAGAAGTAAATGGGTGATATGTCGCAATAATTGACAGGGCCGCTGTAGGTAGTGTTGATAAGTTTTTGTTTATTTGCTGTGCACATCAGGGAGCTCCAGGAATCCTTTGATCCTGTGTCTTCTCCTTGGTAAAACCAATAGCGATCTCCATCGCAATCGCTCACCGGATCTCCGTCGGCAATTTGAGTAGTTATTTTGTCCTCACGAATTTGTTTGAGAGCTGCCTGGCATCTTGCACCTTTCTCCCTCGCGACGCATTCGTCATAAGCCTCTGGTGTGTATCCACATATCTCCCCTTTGAGGGCCCATACACGCTTGTCACATCCGTTTGGAGTGCAATATTTTGCGTTTGGGGTCGCTGGTGGGCTTGAAGAGCATCCGCTAGTTCTTTGATCGTTCCAAGAGTCTTTAAAGCCAGAATTATCATTCGCAATCCATTTGTTGAATTTTCCCAGGCAAGATTTCTTTGCTGAGCTAATGTCTTCGTTTAATTTTCTCCAAGCTTTGACTTGCTCGTTGGTTTTTATATTGCTTCCGGCCCATCTTGCGCTCGCATTCTTGTCACCTTGATCGGTCGCAATTTTGGTTAATTTCCCGTAGTCATTTCCTGGATTGTCGTTGATTGTGAAGCCAATGATGGGCGAGGTAGAGGTCTGGGATGAGGGCGCTATGGAGACACTTTCGCATTTGGGGAGCACCTCAGGTGAATCGTCTTGGCTAAATTCGTAACCAAAAGTTTTTAATTTTTCAAAAGACAATATATTTTCATCTATGGTTGAATCTGCGTTTCCTTCTCTTCTCAGCTTTTGCAGGCAGTCTGATGCTACCGAATTGAGTAGCGAATTCGCCTGGTCTTCGCGTGTGTAATCGATGTATTTACTTACGTTGGTAATAGCTAGGCTTGACAAGACGCCAAGCCCAGCAAGAACAACAAGAAGTTCAAGTAATGTAAAGCCTGCACGCTCTAATTGTTTTGAGCTTGATTTCTTGCTGCTCATTGGCTATTTCGATTTCTTATCTCCATTCTCCGAGTGATGCATCGGTGGGTGTTTTCACATTACCAATAACTGAATTGCAGCCGATGTCCCAGGTATTTTCGTAGGTAGAACCTGCT
>MDTD01083727.1_pt1 | contig 14120 bp, 13 predicted proteins | sample 811221 | NCBI WGS metagenome assembly MDTD01 (sample SAMN05326646, study PRJNA326480) | marine metagenome | isolation source: seawater | place: Pacific Ocean: South West | collected 2011
CTCGTCAGAGAACAACGCATCGTCGCCAACCCACTGACCATGGTGCAGAAAGCAGATCGCGCCAGTGATCGTCGTCACATCCGCAGAGCATTAACGATTGAGGAAGTCGGCAACCTGCTCCATGCGACATCACTGCGCCCCATCGCCGAGTGGGGCCGAGGCAAAGTTGAAATCCCCATGTCCAAACGCAAGGGTCGCCAAAGCTGGAAATACGAAACCATCACGCAGCAGAATCTGGACGCCTGCTACGAACGCGGTTTAACCAAACTCAAGCCAACCCATCTCAAGAAACTCGAACGCTTGGGCCGGGAACGCGCATTGTTTTACCTGATGGCTGTCTCCACTGGCCTGCGGCACAAGGAACTGCGCAGCCTGACGCTTGGCCAGTTGTTTTTGGATGCCAAGCCTGCACCGTACTTTGAACTCTATGCTAGCCAGTCCAAGAGCGGTAAGGAAAGTCGTCTGCCATTGCGGGCCGATGTGGTTGAGAAGATCAGGCAGCACCTCGAACATCGCAGCAAGCAATGCTACAAATCTCTGCTCTTCGACAACCCGCCCGGCATCCGTGTCTTCGACGCAGACTGTCAAGCAGCGGGAATCTCCAAGAATGACGCACGTGGCCGAGTCGTCGATATCCACGCCCTCCGCACCACCTTCGGCACCCATCTGGCCGTCGCCGGTGTCCATCCCCGAGTCGCTCAAGCTGCCATGCGGCATAGTCGCATCGAACTGACCACCAACTTCTACACCGATCCAGCCTTGCTGGACGTCAATGGCGCGGTCAATGCGCTGCCGGATTTTGCTGTCAAAGTGTGAAAAACAAACTCAATAGACGGATGATCCTTTGATCCAGTGATGAAATTCGAGTGTTTCAATTGATACACAAGATAGCATTATTATGGAAAATCAGGTTAGAAGCTGTGTCAGTTTCTGAGGACTAGATAAAATTTCTGAAAGACTATGTTTGTCCAGTTCTTCCAGGAACGAATTGACAGCATCATTGAAAATGGATTTGAGCTTACAGTTGGGTGCGATTGGGCAAGTGTTATGTTCTTTGGAAAAACACTCGACCACATTGAAGTTGGGCTCGGATACACGAACAACCTTACCAATGATGATTTTTTCCGGTTTCATCGACAATTTTAGACCGCCGTTACGGCCACGAATTCCATCGACATAGCCGGCTTTGGTCAAATGATGAACAACCTTGAGCAGGTGATTTCGCGAAATTTCATAGGCTTCACTGATCTCACTGATAGAAACCAGGCGATCCTGATGGAGTCCCAGATAAATCAGAACCCGTAGCGAATAATCAGTGAATTGTGTCAGATGCATTGTTTAACAGTGCTAATTCAATTAATAGTGCTCTTGTAGTAAATTATTGTATCTCATATGCATCAAATGGCAATCAATGCCGGGTTTACACCAATACTTCGGTGTTAATTTTAAAAAGAGGTTGCATGGAACTAAAAAGATGTATATAAAATACAACAAATAAGAAGAAAAGGATAACCTCATGCTCGATTCACAAACCATTTCAATCGTCAAACAGACCGCCCCGATTCTGGCTCCCAAGGCAGAAGAACTCACACGATTGTTCTACAAACAGTTGTTTGAAAACAATCCTGAGGTCAAGCCATACTTTAACCAGGCACATCAGTTTAGCGGTGGACAACAGCGTGCATTGGCTGGCGCGATTGTTGCCTATGCCACACACATTGATCAATTGGATCAGTTGGGATCGCATGTCGATTTGATTGCACACAAACATGTTTCTCTGGGAATCGAGCCGGAGCACTATCCGATTGTGGGGCAGAATCTTTTGGCAGCAATCAAGGAGTTGCTGGGCGAACAGGCAAGTGATCAGGTGATTGACGCATGGGCAAAGGCTTATGGTCTGTTGGCTCAGATTATGATTGACCATGAGAAGGGCATCTATCAAAAACATGATCAGGATCATGGTGGGCGTGGTTTTCGCGAATTTTATGTGATTGACAAAGTTGTTGAATCGGATGAGATAACTTCATTCTATCTCAAGCCTTCGGATGGTAGTGTTCCCTCGCCGCATTTAGCGGGTCAGTACATTACTTTACGATTGGCCTTTGAAGGTCAGACGACGATGCGAAATTACAGTCTGTCCTGTGCGCCGGGAAGCAGTGCATATCGCATCAGCGTCAAGCGTGAAACGGCAAGGGAAGGTCATATCCCTGATGGTGTGGTTTCAAATCATTTGCATGATTGCATCCAGGTAGGTGATCAACTGGAAGTCGCACCGGCATGCGGTAACTTCACACTAACAACTGATCGCCAAGTCAATCGGCCCCTGGTTTTGCTTTCCGGCGGGGTGGGTGTTACGCCTGTCCTGTCCATGTTGCATGCAGCAGTGAAACAACAAGACGCTGGCGATATCTGGTTTATTCATGCTGCACGTAATACTAGTGTTCATGCGTTTGACCAGGAAGTTCGTCAGTTGGCTGAGAAGCATTCAAATCTGAATATGCTGTTTTGTTATGACGAACCGGCCGGCTCGGATCGCCCGCATTGTCAACACGGCCGAATTGATCAAGCCTTGCTTAAGCAACTGTTACCAGGTGCGGATGCTGATTTTTACTTCTGTGGTCCCAAACCATTCATGAAATCCATTTACCGGGCGTTAAATGATTGGGGCGTTCCTGAAGAGCAAATCCATTTTGAGTTCTTTGGTCCGGTGGACGACTTGAAGAACTAATACGTCTTTGCGAAGTTTTGGTAAATGTGTGGTACAAGTTGAATGATGCTTGAGAAAGCAGGCAGTTTATGTCGGGTTCGGATCGTCAGTATTACAAATTGCTGGGGATGGCTGTGGTCCTGGGGATGATCGTGGGTACAGCTTGCTTCTTGTTTACCACGATTTGGAAAGCTTGCGATCATTTTGTCTGGCATATTCTCGATGAGCCATGGCATCGAATTCTGATCAGTACACTGGTCGGTTTGCTCATAGGTATCATCTTGAAAATCGTTGGTGATCCGGGGAGCATGGCAACGATCATTGCTCACTTTCATCGATCAGGCGCATTGCCTGCACGTGACAATTTGCCGATTCTCCCGACATCGGTTCTTGGGTTGGTAGCAGGGCAAAGTGCCGGCCCCGAAGGTGCTTTAACGCAAGTTGGTGGCTCACTTGGAACATTCATTGCCAAGTGTTTTAAGCAACAATCCTTTCAACGCGTTCTGACCTTGGCGGGCATGGGGGCAGGATTTGGTGCTTTTCTTGGAGCACCAGTTGGCGGTGCAATCCTGTGGCTGGAAATGCTCCACATGCGTGGTCTTGAGTATTACGAGGCGATCATCCCGACACTTGTCTGTAGTTGCGTGGCATATCTGATCATGCTCATTGGCGTCGGGCATGGCGTGGTTCAGCCCTGGCAACTGTCAGCGATTCCCGAAGCTTTTACATGGACGCCTTTGATTGCCATTGGTTTGGGATTGTTCTGTGCAATGGCAGCACGGTTCTATGCCTTTATTTTTCGTTCTATCGGGCGTCTACAAAATCGTCTGCGGCTACCTTTACTCGTCGAAACAACACTTGCCGGCTTGGTGATTGGCGTATTGGGCGTTGTGTTTCCTTTGAGCTATTTTTACGGAAGTAAGCAAATACCAACTTTAATGACGAAGGACACAACCTTGCTTGCACTTGCCGGACTCTTGTTGGCCAAGATGCTTGCTGCTTCGGTAACGGTTCGTGGGCATTGGCAGGGGGGATTGATCATTCCACACATGTTCATGGGCGTGGTACTTGGGCGCATTGTCATTGCAGTGATTCCCGGCGCTCCACCCATACTGACAATGCTTTGCTGCATGGCTGCCTTCAACGCTGCGATCACGCAGACGCCGTTAGCATCGGCACTCATTGTGTTGGCATTGACCGGGGCTGGGACACCTGTCCCAGTGTTTTTAGCGTCCATTACCGCCTTTGTTGCAGGGCATGGTGTCGTTGTGGTTGAGAACAAACAAAGTCGAACTGAGCCGATGAATTTTCATCTTGAAACGTCCGATCCTGGTATTGTGGCATAGCATCGGGAAGCTGAATAAAGCTGTTGGGTTATGCTTAATCAAGTGCCTGTTTGAGGTCTACGATCAAGTCTTGGGTGTCTTCAATGCCGACTGCAATGCGAACCGTAGCAGGCGTGATACCGGCCTTGATACGTGCTTCTTCGGACATGCTTGCATGACTCATTGACCAGGGTTGTTCAATGAGCGATTCAACACCACCGAGACTTTCTGCCAGATGAAATAAGGCTAATTTGGCAAACAACGTGTCCAGATCAACATGGTCCAGATCGGCATCGAAGCTCAACATTCCCCCAAAGCCGCGCATCTGTTTTTGGGCAAGGGCATGTTGCGGATGCGTTGGCAAACCGGGGTAGTACACCTGCTTGACTTTCTTGTGACCCTCCAGGAACTCCGCCAATGCCATGGCATTTTTCTGATGAGCCTCCATACGCAGGGGCAGCGTTTTGACGCCACGCAGTACCAAAAAAGCATCAAACGGACTGCATGCGATGCCGGTGGCGTTGACAATAAATGCCAATTGTTTACCGATCTCGGCATCACGTGTAATGACCGTCCCGCCAACCACATCACTATGACCGTTGATGTACTTGGTAGTGGAGTGAACCACGATATCCGCACCTAGTTCCAGTGGTTGTTGGAAATAGGGGGAGAGGAATGTGTTGTCCACGATGCTGATGAGTTGATGTGCTTTGCCCAGTTGGGTGAGTTGAGCAATATCGACCAGATTGAGCAGGGGATTGCTGGGCGTCTCAATCCAAAGTGCTCGCGTTGTTGGACGAATCTGATCTTTCACCTGATTGATATCACGCATGTCGACAAAGCTGATGACATAGCCCATTGATTGGAACACGTCGTTAATCAGGCGGTAGGTCCCGCCATAGACATCCTGGCCGACGATGATGTGATCGCCGGGTTTAAAGAGCATCATGCAGGCGGTGACTGCCGCCATTCCTGTTGCTGTGATCTGAGCGTGCGTGCCGTTTTCCAGTGCTGCCAGATTCTTGGCCAATGCCGAACGTGTGGGGTTGGCGGTACGACTGTAATCATAGCCCTTATGCGATCCAAGTTTGTCGAAATAATACGTCGAACTTGGATAAATCGGCGTGGTGACGGAATTATAGGATTGATCGATGTAAACACCGGTGTGAACGGCTTGGGGGGCTTGTTTCATGAGGTTTTCCAGTTAAGTGAGTGAGGCATAGAATGGATCGTTCATACCCTTGGCAACCCCTGTACGCGACGCCACGCACTGAGTTGCCCGAGGTGAACGGATTCATGCATGAGCATGATGAAGGACAATGCGGTTGCCGTATCTGAGAACATGTTTTGCCAACGGGTAAACACAACAGGTTGGCCAAGTCGTTCTTCGGGCATGGCATTAAACGCTTTTGAGATGGCAGCATGATTGGCGGTAAAAGTGCGAACCAGGTCGGCCTTGATCGGATAGCGAGACGGATCACTGATCGGCGTTGATTCCTCATCAAACCATGGTGCATCAGGATGTTCTGCCGGATCGGGGCAAGGCGTGTTTTTTACGATTGCAAGAATCAAGGGATGGTAATGGCAGAGATGAGCCAGAATCCAAGCTGGGTGATTCATTCCTGCGTAAGGTTGCTCGACCATTTGTGCTTCCGAGAGATCGGCAACCAAATCCAGCCCGTAATTCAGATTGAAGTTCCAGTTATAAAGGATGGCACTTTTCATGAGATGACGTTTCGATCGACAGTTGTGTGAATCAGTCTTGATTATTTGAACCTTCAAGAATATAAAAGATGTAATTAAAATACAACAAAATATCTGTTTGCTGTTAAAATAATGTTGCGTCATTGACGAGTTCAGCGATACCAGGTTAGGCGTAGAGAAATATGGACAAGTTTAAGCACCCAGCAATTCAGCGACAGGAATCTTTGGCACCCTTTAGTCGGGATCACTACGGCGGTCTTGTTCAGGCTCAGCAACTGATCAAAGCTTCAACATCAGATGCGGATACGCGAAGAAGTGTGATTACGCAGTTTCTGGATGCTTGGCATAATGAGATTGCTGAACATTTCCATGACGAAGAACAACTGCTTTTGGATTGGATGCAGCCTGATGACAAGCAAAAACTGCTTGACGATCACCTTCAGCTACGGACAGCAGCTCACGAGGCTGTGGCCATGAAAGATCAGACAGAACCAGATTCCAATTGGATGCTTGAACTTGGCCAGAGATTAAAAACGCATATTCGTTGGGAGGAACGTGAACTCTTTGCGCATTTACAGGAGCAGCTTTCTCCCGATCAGCTTAATCAGTTACAAAGACAAACCGAGAAGATCGAGCAATCACGGGATCGACAAATCAAACGTGACTGACGAGGATGACATGGTTGAATTTGTGTCATATTTAACAACGCTACAACTTACCCGACAAACGCATCAGGCATGCCTGGCAAAATTGATTGAAACCTACGAACAGGCAATGATCAGTGGACTGTGTGCACAAGGGGCTTGGGACTTGGCGGTTGATCAATTGAAGCACATGGAGTTGCCTCTTATGGGAAAGATCAAGGTCAAGCGGATTTACGATTCACCTGCTACCGAGGACGGTAACCGCGTTCTTGTCGATCGACTTTGGCCTCGTGGCATGTGTAAGGGGGATGCACAAATTGACTGTTGGGCCAAAGAATTGGCACCGTCCACGGAACTGCGTCAATGGTTCAATCATACCCCCGAACGGTTTGATGCATTTGTAGAGAAATACCGAAAAGAGCTTAAAGACAATCAACAGGCCATTGAAAAGCGGTTAACCGAAATGGATGCCAGACGTGCGATGACCTTTCTGACCGCAACCAAGGATTTACAGTATTGCCATGCCAGTGTTTTACAGCAATACATTCAAACCATCATGAAATAGCAGTCCACCATCAACCTCCCAGTATTGTCATCGTCGTAAAACCGTTGATGGGGTGTTCCTCAGCTTTGTCTTTGAGGCTTTGTTGTAACAAGGTATCAAAGTGTATTGGATCAAATTTTCCAGCAAACGCGGACATGATGTTGCCACGCGGTTGATCCATTAAGCAAGGATAGATATCGCCTGAAGCAGTGAGTCGTAGACGATTGCAGGCATCGCAGAAGTTACAGCTCATGGGTGTGATGAATCCGATGGTGACATGCTGGCCGTTGCGTAGATGCACACGAAAACACCTGGCTGAATCGTGCTTTTGCTCCAAAGGCTGCCAATGCGAGATGACAGTTGAAAGCGCGTCTCGCATTTGTGATTCAGGGACATAACGCTCCGCCCATTGATTGGCCAGTGGCCCCATCGGCATCAGTTCAATAAAACGAATTTCCAGATCACGTTCAGCGGCAAATTGCACCAACTCCGGCAATTGATCTGCATTGTCTCCTGCCAGCACGACGGTGTTGATTTTGATGGGTGTCAATCCCGACTCCATCGCCGCGTGAATGCCTTGGATCACACGCGGCAGACCCTTAATGCCGGTCATGTTCTCAAAGGTTTCTGTTCTCAGTGAGTCCAGTGAGATATTGATTCGTCTGAGACCTGCATCATGTAAAGCTTGCGCATCACGTGCCAATGTCAGACCGTTGGTGGTCATCGCCAAATCGGTCAAGCTATCAATGGTCGAAAGACGCTCAATGATTTGTAAAAGGTCGCGGCGGACAGTCGGTTCACCGCCGGTGAGTCGGACTTTGTGCAGGCCCCAATGTTCGACAAGATGACGAACGAGCGTTTCGATTTGATTGACATTTAATGTGTTTTGATTAGGTAAATCGTCAATGACTTCCGGACGACAGTAGCTACACCGCATGGGGCAGGCTGGCGTTAGTGACAGGCGGAGATAGCCGATACTTCGACCTTGCGGATCGATCAGGTGTTGGTTGTCGTATTGCTCTATCGGTTTCATCTTACATCTTCACGTCTTGAGGCGATGTGTTTTGCGATTGATTGGAGACGCGCCCGCGAATGATGGCGACGGTGGTTTTGAGTGCTGCTGAATAGACGAGTAAGCCAAACGCCCAGATGCCTGCGGTGATTTTCCATTCGGTGATGGTGGGGGTGTATTCGACGATTTCGTGCAAGGTACTTGGGATAAAGCCGGGAATGATCAGACCCATGCCTTTTTCGATCCAGATGGCAATGAATACCATCACACAGGCAGCCTTGATCCAATTCGCCCGCTTGGAGAGTCCGGGCGAGAGCAGCACGATGGCCCCGATGATGTTCAGCGCAACAGCAGTCCATATCCAAGGTACCAAAGCGTTCTTGCCATGCAGCCCGAAATACAGGTATCGAGCTGATGCGGTATGGGCGGTGCCTGAGTAAAATTCGGTGAACATTTCACTGATGACCATTAACAAGTTAATGCAAATCGTCACGCGCAGAATTTGCAGCAAGGTCTTGATTGCCTTTTCACTGACTGGCAGGTCGGTGAGCCGTTTGAGAATGTAAAGTGTGAGAATGATAAAGGCCGGCCCGGAGACAAATGCTGAGGCCAGGAATCGTGGAGCAAGCAAGGCCGAGTTCCAAAGCGGACGACCGCCAAGACCACAATACAAGAACGCAGTGACGGTGTGAATGGAAATCGCCCAGAAGACGGAGATGAATACCACGGGGATATAAAACCGCGCTTCTGGTTTTCGGCCTTGGAATCGTGTGTAAAGCAGGTATCCGCAAATGTGCAGGTTAATCAGCAGGTAGCCGTTGAGGACGATCACGTCCCAGGTGAGCATGGAAATGGGAAAGTTAAATCGCCCGATGAACGGCATCAGATGCCAGAAGCGTTCGGGGTGCCCCAGGTCCACGGTAACAAACAGTAGGCACATGATGATCGACGCGATCGCCAGTAACTCGCCGACGATGACCACGTCGTGCATGTCATGATCGTGATACAGATAGGCAGGGATCACCATCATTACGCCGCCTGCAGCCAGCCCGACGATGAAGGTGAAGTTGGCAATGTACATGCCCCAGCTGACGTGGTCACTCATACCGGTGACCGCCATGCCGTTGGTGATTTGATGACTCCATGCAGACAAGCCCACGAGCGTGACAGCAGTGAGAAAAATCATCCAGGCATAAAACAGTGGCCCGCCATCGGTGGCAGCACAAAAACATTTCCAGAGGAACTTAGGATACGTCACCATGTGGCGATGCTGGCTGTGTTCCAGTTCATGACCGGCACTGGGATGCGATGGCGTGGTGGGTGTTTGGGACATGAGGAATCCTGTTGGACTTTGATTGCGATGTTGAAGTGCTAATCCGCAAGTGGTTTTGAAAATTAATTATTCGTCAAAGTAGTAAAAGAAACTCGGTTGGGTGCCCAACTCTTCCTTGAGCATGAAGACGCGCTTATTGGCCAGGACCCAGCGGATTTCACTGTCGGGGTCCAGCAGATTACCAAACACCCGCGCGCCGGTCGGGCAGGCTTCCAGACAGGCGGGCAGGCGACCATCACGCACGCGATGCAAGCAGAAGGTGCATTTTTCCATCACACCGGCTGGACGCATGCGGTTGGAGAGATAACCTTGATCGGGATTGATTTCGTCATCGGGCACCGTCGGCGCTTTCCAGTTGAATCGCCGAGCGTGATATGGGCAGGCTGCTTCGCAGTACCGACAACCGATGCACCAGTTGTAGTCGACAACGACAATGCCATCCTTTTCTTTCCAGGTTGCTTCAACGGGACAGACGTCCACACAAGGCGGGTTGTCACATTGCTGACACTGCACCGGCATGTAGAACTTGTCGTCATCGGGAACCGGGTGCGTGTAGGTGGTCGAACCTTTTTCCATATCCATCGAACCGCGTTGCATCTCCAGCACGCGGATATAGGACTGGTTGCTTTCGCGGTCGTGATTGTTTTCCTTGTGACAGGCACGCATGCATTCACCGTTGCCGTTACACACCGACAGGTTGATTGCATAGCCGTACTTGACACCTTCCAGCGGCGGCAGATCACGAATGGTGACATCCACGCCATGCCTGACTTTGGTTTCATCCTGCAGGCGATTGATGACGGCGGCGCGTTCATCGCTGTCCAACTCCTTGTAATGTCGTTGAAGCATTTCTTCGGGCGACATCGACGCATACTTTTCGAGCATCGGTTTGGCGGCTGCACCGAAGGCAGCAATGCCCAGTGTCGCGCCGAAGGCTTTGAGTGCCGTGCGTCGTGACACCTGGCCGATGACCGGCAGGGAGACGGTCTTACCAGCCGAGTCTACTGTGCTGTTGTCTTGAACTTCCGGGGGCGGGGTCATTCGTGGCTCGCTTCCGTTTGATGGTCGCTTGGATGAGGTGTGTCCATGAAGCGGTCGAGTGGTTTGAATTGAGGGAGCATCTTGGGTATTGCCGGACTGTGCGGGTCATGACAATCGATACACGCTTTGCGTTGGCGGGGGCCTTTGGATAAGTCCCAGTGGCCGGTCATCCCGCCGTGTGCACCGTGCAGATAGTCGTTGTATCGACTCTGGTGACACTGCCCGCAAAGTTGCATGACATTGGGATAACTCACTGCTGAACCGTCAGCTTTTTTGAGCGTGTCATAGTCCTTGGGATTGTGGCAACTCAGGCAGGACAGATCGCCATGGCCCATGGACAAATTCTGATGAAACTCATCGAGATCGTCCGAGGTGACGTTTTTGTAATCAGGCTCGCGCGTCGCGTGACAGGTGGTACACGACACCTCAATGGCATTGCCCGAGCCGTTGGGATCAGCGACCAAAACCTTGGGCGGCCCCTCGGGCACGCTAATGTTCACCGGGTGCTGTTGAAGGGCTTGATGAACTGGGAGATCGGTCGGGGATTGAGCCTGATCATTGCCATAACTGATGGGTGATGGCCCACGTACAACCGTGACCATGAGCCAGGTCAGGAGCAGGATAATCAGAATGATCACGCCAATAGCCGGTCCCCAGGAACCTCTGCGGCGTGACACCTTTGGCGGGTGTGGATCATAAGACATATTTAATTTCTCGGAGTCATGAGGTGTTGCAATGCTTGATAAAATATAATAAACTTTTTTTATCCTGTAAAGGATGCCTTGAAAATAGGCACTATTAAAAGTCCACCGCCAACCGCCAACAACGACTGCAGATTGGAACACCTCATGCCAATTAGCGGACTGATTCTCACGTTGTGCAGCGATCCCGAAGCTGCGCAATCCGCCATACTCAAATGTCATGAAGACCCCCGGATCGAGGTCGGCCAATGCGTCGGCCTGCGTCGTTGTCCGATCACATTGACCACTCAAAGTCAGGATGAAGACAAAGCCTGTTGGCAAAGTCTGCAAGATGATCCTGGCATCGATCACGTCGATGTCGCATGTGTGTTTTTCGATGATGACCAGGCTGATGACTCCCCGACACAAGCACCTGTCCAAGACGCTGACAGCATGCTTGTGCAAGCCCAATGATTTGGAGATTTCTTGATGTCCACACTCCAATTGGACCGCCGCCGTTTTCTCAAGAGTGTTGCGATGGCCACCGCCACTGCCGCTGCTCATGAGAGTTTTGCCGCCACGACCAACAACGTTTCACTGCCACTGCTTGATCCGCAGGTCTCCGACCCGCCGTCAATCGATGGTGTGACATGGGACAAAGCGCCATGTCGATTCTGTGGCACGGGCTGTCATGTCATGGTGGGCACCAAAGACAACCGCGTCGTTGCCGTAGCCGGTGATCGACATGCGCCCGTCAACAAAGGTCTGCTTTGTGTCAAAGGCTATCACGTCGGTTCGATTCTCTATGGCAAAGATCGTCTGACCAAGCCGCTGCTCAAAACCGACACCGGCTACAAGGTCATCAGTTGGGACGAAGCGATCCAGGTTATTGCCAAACGCGTCACACGCAATCCCAAGGGCTTTGCGATTTACGGCTCAGGTCAATGGACCATCCCCGAAGGCTATGCCTGTCAGAAGTTCATCAAAGGTGGACTATCCAACAATCACATCGACCCTAACGCACGACTGTGTATGGCCTCGGCGGTCACCGGTTTTATTGGAACCTATGGCGTGGATGAGCCAGCGGGTTGCTATGACGATCTGGATGCTGCGAATGTCATCATCACCTGGGGTAACAATCCTGCTGAGATGCACCCCGTGCTTTTCAGTCGCTTCATCGATCGGCGAAGTCGCGGTGAGAAAGTCACCCTCATCGACATCGGCACACGTCGCACACGCACGACCGAGTTGGCAGATCACTACCTATGCTTCAATCCGCACACCGACCTGGCCATCGCCAACGGCATCATGCATCAACTCATTGCCAACGACACGTATGACAAGTCCTTTGTCGAGCAGTTCTGCAATTTTCGCAAACAAATCGATCCGAACAAACCGACACTCAAAGGTGTTCCCAGCACGTTTGATGCCTTTAAACAAGCGGTTTCCGAGTACACGCCTAAACGTGTCGAGGAAATTTCAGGCGTGCCTGCGGAAAAAATTGTCCTGCTTGGCAAGCTGTTCGGCCAACGTGATCTGCGCATTACCAGTCTCTGGTGCATGGGGATGAACCAGCACTCAGCGGGTACCATGATCAACAATCTTGTCCACTCCGTGCACCTGCTTTCTGGTCACTTCGGTAAGCCCGGTGACGCACCAACATCACTGACCGGCCAACCCTCGGCCTGCGGCACGGCTCGTGAAGTCGGGACGCTCGCTCATGCGTTGCCCGGTGGTCGACTCGTTGCCAAGGACGCACATCGCCACGAAACCGAAGACCTTTGGAACCTGCCACGCGGTCGCATGAATCCCAAGCCCGGTTATCACACCGTGAAAATGTGGGAGTCGATCTGCACGCCCACCAATGAGCCCGGCGGCGATGTCGATACCATCTGGGTGCAGGTCACCAATCCTGGTCAGACATTACCCAACCTGCACAAACTCTTTGATCGCAAGGCCGATCTCAAAGACAAATTCCTCATCGTCTCCGACGTCTATCCCACCGCCACAACGCAACTGGCGGACCTGATTCTGCCTTCAGCTTTGTGGGTTGAAAAGAACGGCATCTTCGGCAACTCCGAACGCCGCACCCAGCAATGGTTCCGCCAGGTCACGCCACCCGGTGAAGCCCGAGATGACTGCTGGCAGGTCATTGCTGTCGCCCGTGCGCTGTTTGAGATGGGCTTTGAAGGCATGAGAGACAAGGACGGCCAATTCCTTTTCCATCCGCAATCACAGGATGAAAAGGGTAACGAAGTTCCCATCTGGCAATGGGAACATTACTACGACAAAGTTAATGTCGACAAAACCATCTTCGAAGAATACCGCAAGTTCTCCAGACTTAAACACAAGGACCTGGCACCCTACGACGAATACGTCAAAGCCCGCGGACTGCGTTGGCCGGTCGTCGAACAAGCCGATGGCACATGGCGCGAAACCGGTTTCCGATTCTCCGGCTTTGATGATCCCTATGTGGGTAAAGGTCCCGATGGTAAGCCCAAAGAGATCGACTTCTATCATTCCAATACCCATGACGGTAAAGCCCAGATTTGGCATTACCCCTACATCGATCCGCCGGAGATGCCCGATGCTCAGTATCCATTCTGGTTATGTACCGGGCGGGTGCTTGAGCATTGGCACTCAGGCACGATGACTCGCCGCGTCCCACAATTGGCGCGTGCCGTGCCGCGAAGCTATGTCGAGATTCATCCTGAAGACGCAAGAGCAGCCAACATCGGGAACGGCAGGTTGGTCAAGATCGAATCCCGTCGCGGCAGTATTGTTCTGCCAGCTCGCATCAACGGGCGCGGTCAACCACCACGCGGCTCGATCTTCGTCCCGTTCTTCGATGAGACCAAACTGATTAACAATGTCACGCTCGATGTCACCTGCCCCATCTCCAAGGAGCCTGACTACAAGAAGTGTGCTGTGCGAATCAGTGTTGCATCCAGTAGCAGGGGGTGATCCATGCGTGAGAAAAACCCTGAAAAACAAGATGCAAATCAGCCTGTCGTCAGTTCAAATGCTGCTACAGTGATTTTGTTTATCGTCATTGCTCTTGGCGTGGTTGGCTATCTGATCGGTATTCGACATGCCTCCCGTGTTCAACAAGATGAGCATCCGGTCCGTC
>MDTD01012310.1_pt1 | contig 14119 bp, 12 predicted proteins | sample 811221 | NCBI WGS metagenome assembly MDTD01 (sample SAMN05326646, study PRJNA326480) | marine metagenome | isolation source: seawater | place: Pacific Ocean: South West | collected 2011
GTTTCTATTCGTTCAGTGATATAAAAAGATCTTTTATTTATATCTATAACTGAACTATCAACTATTATTTTTTTGTCAGTATTGAAAAATCTAATCTGATCAACCTCGTCCAAAATAAAGTTTGATTTGTAAAGAAAATTTTCCAAATTATTTTCATTTGGTTTAATTTTAAGATTAATTAGATTTGACTTAATATTTTCAATGATATTTTGATGTTTTTTACTCTTTTTATTTATTAATTCTGGCTCTATCGCTAATAAATATAAAAACGTAAAAAATCCTAAAATTAAAAAAATAAATAAATTAAATGCTAAGAATTGCCTTAATAACGACCTTGTAGATAATAAATTTGTAATCATTATGGGCTAGCATTCCAACGATAACCACTTCCATAACGAGTTTCAATAGCTGAGAACTCTTTATCAATTTTTTTAAATTTCTTTCTTATTCTTTTTACATGACTATCTATAGTTCTATCTTCAATGTCATTATTTTCCTTATAAGCAATAGTCATAAGATGTGATCTTTCCTTAATTACACCTGGTCTTTTGGCTAATTCATAAACTATTTGAAATTCTGTAGTAGTTAACTTATCAGGTAAGTTTTGATCATTCCAAGTACATTCGAGTTGCTCAGGGTCGAGCATTAATTTACCTTGCTTTATAATATTTTTACTATCAGGAGTAACTTGATCTTTTTTTCTGAATTGAACCTTTATTCTTTCAATCAATACATTAATGGAGAAACCTCCAGATTTCTTTACGTAGTCATCGGCACCCAGTTTTAAACCAAGTAACTCATCAACTTCCTCGTCTTTTGATGTCAAAAAAATTACCGGCATATTAGTTTTTTTTCTTATTTTTTTTAATAGTTCTTCACCATTCATTCTCGGCATTTTAATATCAATGATTGCTAAATCAGGTGGGGATCTCGTAATACCAATATATGCACTTTCTCCATCTACGTAAGTCTGTACCTTATAACCCTCATTTTCTAATGCAATTGATACACTTGTAAGTATATTTCGATCATCATCAACTAAAGCAATTATTTTTTTCATAATTTTAATTATATTATCAAAAAAAGTCTAAAATTAGACTAATTTATTAATGTGCATCATTCCAGTTTTTAGCGCTATTTGTATCAACAATTAAAGGTACAGAAAAATTGTAATCTTTATCTATAGCATTTTCCATCTCTCTTTTAATTTTCACAATTTCTTTATTAATTATTGAGTCTCTGACCTCAAGTAATAATTCATCATGAATTTGGACTAATAGAGTAGCATCAATTTTTTTTTCTATAATTTTTTTGTCAATATTAATCATTGCAAATCTAATTATATCAGCAGCTGCTCCTTGGATTGGCGCATTTATAGCTGCTCTCTCTTGAAAAGATTTAAGTGTGTGATTTTTGTCATTAATATTTGGAAAATGACACTTTCGACCGAACATCGTTTTAACAAAACCGTTTTTTCTACAAAATTTTAGAGTATTTTGCATATATTCTTTAATTTCAGGAAACTTTTTGAAATAGGCGAATAAGAATTGCTCTGCTTCATTATTGCTAACAGATATTTGTTTTGCAAGCCCGTAAGATGAAATTCCGTATATAATACCAAAATTAATTGCTTTTGCTTTTCTTCTCATATCATTTGAAATCTTTCTAATATCACATTCAAATATTTGTGATGCGGTTATATTATGAATATCCTCTTTATTGGAAAAAGCTTTTTTTAGTTCTTTAACATCTGCAACATGTGCTAGAACACGCATTTCTATTTGACTATAATCCGCTGAAATAATTGATTTTCCTTTATCAGTAATAAAAGCGGATCTAATTTCTTTTCCCTCTTTTGATTTTATAGGTATATTTTGTAAATTCGGGTCCGCGGAAGCGAGTCTACCTGTGCTTGTTGCTGCAAGTAAAAAAGACGTATGAATTCTCTTGGAATTTTTGTCAATATATTCTGGTAATGAGTCTGTATATGTATTTTTTAATTTTGATTTCTGTCTCCATTCTAAAACTAATTTTGGAAATTCATAACCTTTATTTGCTAAATCCTCTAAAACATTTACGTTTGTAGCAAAATTGCCTTTTTTTGTTTTTTTTGTTCCAGAAATTTTAAGTTTTTCATATAAAATATCACCTAGTTGCTTTGTTGAAGCAATATTAAAATCTTCACCTGAAATTTTATATATTTTTTTTTCAAGAATTTTTAATTCTTTTTCAAAAGATTTTGATAAATCTCTTAAAATTTTTTCATCAATTTTTATTCCGGTATTTTCCATTCTTGCAAGAACATCAACTAATGGAATTTCTAACTTTTCATATACATAAAAAGATTTTTCTTTGATCATTCTATCTTTAAAAAAGTTATAAAGTTTTAAAGTAATATCTGCATCCTCACACGCATATAAATATGCATTCTCTATTAATACTTGATCAAAGGTTATTTCAGATTTTCCTGTCCCAACAATTTCTTTAAATTTTATATTGTTATGATCTAAGTGAATTTTAGCTAACACATCAAGATTATGCCTATTAACTCCTGCATCCAATGTATAAGATAAAAGCATAGTATCCTCGAAATTTTTAAGCTTAATGCCATACTTCAAAAAAATCTTTAAATCATATTTTATATTTTGTCCAATCTTTGTAATAGTCTCATCCTCTAAATATGGCTTTAATAGTTTAATAAATTTTTTTAATTCAATTTGTTTTTTTAAATTTTTATCTTTATTATTTTTATGTCCTACTGGTATGTAAAAAGCTTCGTTTTCCCTAACTGCGATAGAAACACCGACTAGTTCTGCTGTTTTTGAATTTAACGAGTTTGTTTCTGTGTCAATAGCAAAACAACCCTGGTTATCAGCAAGATTCAAAATTCTTTCAATTTCTTTTAAGTCAAAAAGCGAATGAAAACCTAAATTACAATTAATATTCCCTAAATTTCTTTTACCACTGTAAGTAGCTTGTTTTTTTTTTGGATCTTCGATACTCGGCATTTTTCCATAACTTTGCTCAATACGTTTTTTTATTTTTGAAAATTCCATTTCATCAAGAAAATTAAATATTTTTATCTTATCTAATGGTTTTAAAATAAAATTATCAATCTTTTCATTTAAAGGAACGTTTTGTTTTAAGGTGACAAGCTGTCTGCTAATTAAAGCATTATCTTTATTGTCTAAAAGTGCTTGTCTTCTTTTAGGCTGTTTAATAATTTCGGCTTTTTTCAACAATTCATCTAATGAACCAAATTTATTTATTAATTCAGCCGCTGTTTTTATGCCAATACCAGGTACACCTGGAATATTATCAACGGAGTCTCCTGCTAATGATTGTACATCAATCACCTTCTCTGGAGTTACTCCAAATTTTTCTTTAACTTGTTCAATACCTATAATTCTGTCTTTCATAGTATCTAACATGAATGTATCTTTATCAACTAATTGCATGAGGTCTTTGTCTGAAGAAACTATAGTGACTTTAAATTTTTTTTTTTTTTGCTTCAGCCTTATATGATGCAATTAAATCATCTGCTTCATAATTAGGAAGTTCAACAGATGGTAAATTAAAAGCTTTAACTGCTTTTCTAATATAATCAAATTGTGGTATTAGATCTTCTGGAGCATCACTTCTGTTTCCTTTGTAATCTTTATAAATATCATTTCTAAAATTTTTTCTTGCACTATCAAATATAACTGCCAGATGAGTTGGAGTATCTATTGAGTTTCCTGCTTTAGCTTTTTCCATAAAACTGTAAAGCATATTGCAAAAACCGCTCACAGCTCCTACAGGAAGCCCGTCACTCTTCCTTGTTAAAGGTGGTAATGCATAGTATGCTCTAAAAATATATCCAGAACCGTCTATTAAAAATAAGTGTTTTTCCTTTGTCATAATTTTTTATATAAATTATTATTTTTAATGTTATTACAAGCGGATCAGCATGAATAGTTCAATCGCCTTAGAGGCAAAAAATGTGAATAAAATTTATAAGCAAGGTAAGGAGAGGGTTAATGCCTTAAAAAATATTTCTTTTGAGGTAAAAACAGGAGAAATTTTTGGTTTGCTCGGTCCAAATGGAGCAGGTAAATCTACTTTTATTAATATTTTAGCTGGAACTGTAAATAAAACAAATGGTTACTTAAATGTCTGGGGATTTGATATAGACAAGAACCCTAGACAAGTTAGAGCTTCAATAGGAATTGTGCCTCAAGAAATTAATGTTGATCCTTTTTTTTCACCAAAGAAATTACTTGAAATACAAGCTGGCTTGTATGGTATCAAAAAAAAAGAAAGAATAACAAAAAAAATTTTAGATTTAACAAATTTGTCTGATAAAGCGAACGCTTATACTCGAAATTTATCTGGCGGTATGAAAAGAAGGCTCATGGTTGCTAAAGCTATGGTCCATCAGCCACCGATTCTGATATTAGATGAGCCAACCGCTGGAGTAGATGTTGATTTGAGAAGAAAACTTTTAAAATCTGTAAGAATTTTAAACGAACAAGGGGTGACTATTATATATACTACACACTATTTAAAAGAAGCCTCAGATATATGCGATAGAATCGCGATAATTAACCATGGTAAATTAGTGGCTTTAAATTCAACGAGAGAACTGTTAAAATACAATTCAGATCTAGAGGAAGTCTTTATAGATTTAACAAAAAAATAAATGATATACGTACCTACAAAATATAGAATCAAAGATACACCAACAAAGATTTTAATTTCCTTTTTATTTACTATTTTGATTGCTGTAAGTTCAAAAATTAGTGTTCCTTTTTATCCTGTACCAATGACAATGCAGACATTTGTTGTATTACTTTGTGGAATAGTTCTAGGACCAAAATTTGGATTTATAACTCTTTGTATCTATTTATTTGAAGGAGCCATTGGTCTACCCGTATTTCAAGGTACTCCTGAAAAAGGTATTGGAATAACTTACTTAATTGGACCAACAGGAGGTTATTTAGTTGGATTTATTTTTTCGGCCTTTATAGCTGGATTATTGATACCGAAAAAAATAGTTTTTAATAAAAGGTATTTAATTAAATATACTTTAAATGAAAATTTAATTGTAATATTTTTCAAATTATTTATTTCTTTAATACCTACATACTTATTTGGATTACTATGGCTCGGTACAATTTTAGGATGGGAGAAACCAATTTTTGAATTTGGTTTATATCCTTTTATACTTGGGGAATTTTTCAAAATTACCTTGTTGACATTTATCCTTTATAAATTTCCAAAATACAAATTATTTTGAAAAAATTTCAACTTATTAAAGGTAATTGGATTGTAAAAAAAACAATAAATAAAAATATATCTATAGAAGGTTGCTGCCACATAAAAAATATATCTAAATGTTTTTATGAATTAAAAGAATTTACTGTGACTAATTTTAATAATAAATTAATTCCTGGACACCAAAAATATAAAATTTTTGAGTCAAAAAATAACATTACATTTTATTTAGATACTGTTAGAAATAAAGATAAACACTTATATAAATTCAACAAAAATAAATTCTATAAATCAATTTTTTTTTGTAAAAAAGATATATATCTTGCAAACTTTAATATTCTAACTAAGAATTTTTTCACAATTTATACTAAAATTAAAGGACCAAAAAAAAATTTAAGTATTTTTGCGAAATATTATAGATCTATCTAGGCGATCTTTTAGACAAAATTCTTTGTAATGTTCTTCTATGCATTTTTAAACGTCTTGCAGTTTCAGAAACATTTCTATTACATAATTCGAAAACTCTTTGAATATGTTCCCATTTAACTCTATCTGCTGACATAGGGTTTTCAGGTGGTTGGGCCTTACTATTAGGTTCTGCTAATAATGCAGATTCAACATCTTCAGCATCTGCAGGCTTTGCTAAGTAATCAATAGCTCCAGCTTTGACTGCTGATACAGCTGTGGGCAAATTTCCATATCCTGTTAGCATAACAACTCTGCTGTTTGGTTTAAGTTTGTGAATTTCCTCAATTACGTCCAATCCGTTTCCGTCTAGAAGCCTCAAATCAACTACTGCAAACCCTGGTGGTGACTTTCGTACTGAAATAAGACCTTCTTCAACGCTTTTGGCAAGTGAAACCGAAAAACCTTTAGTCTCCATTGCTCTTCCCAGGCGATTTCTGAATGGATCATCATCATCTACTATAAGTAAGGATTTATCACTAAAATCAATAATATTCATTTTACCAGGGCTATTTTTCATAATTTCTATATAGGTAGCATTTACAAATTTACAACTCCAACACAGCAAATTATCCATATGTTTGCGCACGATCTAAAATAAATTTGTATGTTTTTTTTCTTTACATAAATTTAAAATACTTTATTCCGCGAAAGTGGTTGTTTTTATAAAGGAATTTTTTTTATGAAAAAACGACCGACTGTTAACTAACGAGAGGTTTTATGGGATGGCAAAATTTCAGTGTGTCAACGAGTTGGTCAAAGCATTACAGCCGATAGATCCGGTATATTGCTTTAGAAAACATAGTTTAAAATTAGCATCAAATTGGTTTACTCAAAATTTTCCTGGTGAGGTATTATACGCAATAAAATGTAATCCAAATGAAACTGTCATCAAAACTTTGATAAAAAATGGAATAAATAATTTTGATGCTGCTTCTATCGATGAAATAAAATTAATAAAAAAACTTTCACCAAATTCTAAAATATATTTCATGCATACTGTAAAAAAAGAAAAGAGTATATACGATGCTTATTTCTCCCATAATGTAAAATCATATGCATTTGACAGTAAAGAAGAATTAGAAAAAATAATCAAAATTACCAAAAATGCTAAAGATCTAGAATTATTTTTAAGAATACAAACTTCTAATGAGCATGCCGAAATAGATCTTTCCAAAAAATTTGGTGCAAATATCAACGAAGCAATTCCTCTTGCAAAAAATGGAAAATTAAAATCAAAGAAATTTGGTTTAAGCTTTCATGTTGGGTCACAATGTATGCATCCAATAGCCTACGCAAAAGCAATTAAAGATTTAGGTAATATAATTAAGAAATCGAATATTATTCCTGATATTATAAATGTTGGGGGAGGTTTTCCAACTACCTATCCTGATTTGTATCCGCAACCAATTAAAAATTATTTTTCTGAAATTATTAAAGCTATTAAAAAATTAAATCTAATAAAAAAACCTCAAATTATCTGTGAACCCGGGAGAGCATTAGTTGCTGAAAGTGGATCAACTATTGTAAGAATTGAACTAAAAAAAAAACAAACACTTTATATTAATGATGGTACTTACGGATCTCTATTTGATGCCGGTACACCAAAATTCATATTCCCAACCAAATCAATTCAGATTAATAGCGTACCATCAAAAAGACTTATTCCATATAGTTTTTATGGACCTACATGTGACGGACTTGATTACATGAAAGGACCTTTTATGTTGCCTGCAAATGTCAAAAGTGGAGATTATATTGAAATTGGACAATTAGGTGCATACGGAATGAGTTTCAGAACAAATTTTAATGGATTTTACTCCAATGAATTTCATGAGGTTCAAGATAAACCTCTTATGTCTATATATGAAGCTGACGAAAATTATAACGTCAAAACACTATTTGCTTAAACATGGGCCATAACAAATCCAGTTTTTTAAAACAAGAAGTCGAACACATTGATATCACTTCATTTGATGCAAGACCAATTATAGACTCAATGTCAAAAATGTCGTTTGTATCAAGAGAAACGGCAAATGCAGCAAGAATTTATAACAGTATGTTGAAAGACAATAATTGTTCAATTTTTTTGACATTAGCAGGATCTACTTCCGCTGCTGGTTGTATGCAACTTTATGCAGATCTGATTAAATATAACATGGTTGATGCAGTTATTGCTACTGGAGCATCAATTATAGATATGGATTTCTTTGAAGCTTTAGGTTTTAAACACTACCAAGGTTCTCAATTTGAAGATGATGGTATTTTGAGAGAAAATTATATAGATAGAATATATGATACTTACATAGATGAAGACGAACTCCAGAATTGTGATCATACAATAGGCAAAATAGCTGATGGTTTAGAGCCAAGAGCATATACTTCACGAGAATTTATTCGAGAATTGGGTAAATATTTAAAATCTAATAGTAGAAAAAAAAACTCACTAATAGAACTAGCTTACGACAAAAACGTACCTATATTTTGTCCTGCTTTTACCGATAGTTCTGCTGGTTTTGGCCTAGTAATGCACCAAGAAAGAAAACCTACCAATCATATTACGATTGATTCTATAAAAGAATTTAGAGAGTTAACAGAAATTAAAATTCAATCAAAAGCTTCTGGATTAGTAATGATTGGAGGGGGCGTTCCAAAAAACTTTATACAAGATACAGTCATATGTGCTGAATTATTGAATAAAAAAGTAGAAATGCATAAATATGCAATCCAAATAACAGTTGCCGATAGCCGTGATGGAGCGTGTAGTAGTTCTACACTTAAAGAAGCAAGTTCGTGGGGTAAAGTCAATACAAGGGATGAACAAATGGTATTTGCCGAAGCAACCTCAGTCATGCCACTAATAGCAAGCGATGCTTACCACAGAAGATTTTGGGAAAAAAGACCAGTAAGAAATTTTTCTAAAATATTTATCTAATGAAATTATTTAAATCATCTGAGGGATTTTTAGGTCTACCAAAAGAAATAGTTTGTAAAAATAAAGTTTATATTATTCCGTTTGGTCTTGAAAAGACTGTGAGTTATATGGGTGGTACAAAAAATGGACCTATCAATATTATAAAAGCTTCGCATCAGGTAGAGCTTTTTGATGAAGAACTACGAAAAGAACCATATAAAAAATTTAATATCAAAACTCTTAAACCTGAGAAAATTAAAAAAAAATTAACTCATGCACAATTACAATTAACCAAAATAGTTGATCAAATTCTTAAATTACAACACTTTCCAGTAGTCTTGGGAGGCGAACATTCAATTACACCAGCAATTATCAAATCATATAAAAAAATTTATACAAAATTAACAATTATTCAAATTGATGCTCACGCAGATTTAAGAAATAAATATTTAGGAAATATTAATTCTCATGCCTCAGCCATGCGAAGGTGTTTAGATTATAAAAATATTGAAATTATATCACTAGGGGTAAGAAATCTATGTCAGGAAGAATTTAATTTTATCAAGAACAACAAAAAAAAATATAAAGTTTTTTGGGGTAAAGATATAACAAACTGGAGAATGGCTAAATTAAAAAAATTAATTAAAAATAAGGATATTTATATTACTTTTGATTTAGATGGTTTCGACTCTAGTTTAATGCCTGCAACCGGAACACCTGAGCCCGGAGGTTTATTTTGGAATGATGCTATAAAAATATTAAAATTAATTTTTAGAAATAGCAATGTTATTGGAGCAGATATAAATGAACTTGCGCCAAAACCAAATTTACATGCATGTGATTTTTTAGCAGCCAAACTTCTTTACAAAATGTTATCTTACAAATTTGCTAATTGAGAATTAATCCATTCAATTTTGATAATTGCACCTGAGTTCTCGCTATTTTTAAAAAAAACTCTAGTAAAGCATCTTTCAAGTAAATTTTTTGATATAAAAATACCAAGCCCCATACCTTGTTGCTGTTTTTTTACATTCTTAGAGTTAATATATGGTTGACCTAAGTTTGAAATAATATTTTCATCAAAACCTTTACCGTCATCTTTAATAATAATAGTTGTATTTCTCTTTTGTTGATTAATTTCTATATCAATCTTTGTATTAGAGAATTTAATTGCATTTTCGATAAAATTTCTTATCGCATAACTAATTTCGGTTTTTTTTGACATTTTAAGTCTCTCATTTAAAAAAATATTAGATACAGATATTTCTTTATTAGATTTATTTTCTAAAGAAAAAACAATTTCATTAATAAGTTCTTTTGGTGATACGTTTGAAATAAATTGATCTTGTTGCTTTCTTTCAGCAATATCTTTTAAAATTGAACTGCATCTAGACACTTGGTTTATCAATAAATTTATATCATCTTTAGTTGACTTGTTATTAATTAGCTGTTTTTGTAATTCTTTAGCTACTAATGAAATAGTTGCGAGAGGAGTTGCGAGTTCATGAACTGCTGCTGCTGCGATACCACCGACAGAATTTACAACTCTTTCGTTATTTAATTCTTCTTCAAGCTTATTTAGGGCTCCTGCTCTAACTCTATTATCTCTACCTAGTTGATAAGCATAATTTCCTAAAAAAATAATTCCTATGGTCAAAGCTAACCACATTCCAAATTCATAAAAATTAGGTAAATTCAGTTCACTACTTTTAGGACCTGGGAGCGGCATATGAAAAAATGCGATTGATGTCGCTAAAATTATTGAACAAATAACTATAAATTGGCTACTACCTCTCGATAAATAAGTAACAGAAATAGTAGTTGGAACTATAATTAAAATTGAAAATGGATTAGACAAACCACCAGTAATAAATAATAATAATACTAGCTGAACTAAATCATAAAATATATTTATTGTTGCATAATAATTATTTATTGTAACAAAACGACTTTTATTTAACTCTAAATAAATATTTAATAATACTGACAAAGAAATTAATACAAGTGTTTCCAAATAAGGAAATTCGAACTTAAGAATATAATATACGAATGATACAGTAGTAAACTGTCCTATTACCGCTATCCATCTTATATTAATCAGTGTTTCTAAAGTTATCCTTAAATTCTTTGGATTAATTCGCTCTTTAAAAAACATAATCAAATGTCTAAATTTATGACATCTTTTGCATTAGTATTTATAAATTTTTTTCTTTTAGACACATCTTCACCCATTAATGTCAGAAAAATTTCATTATCAGTTTCTGATGGTATAGAATTATCTCCGTTTATATTTGAATAGTTTACTTGTAGTAAAGAGTTATTCTCTGGATTTAAAGTTGTTTCCCATAATTCGTCAGGGTTCATTTCCCCAAGACCTTTGAATCTTTGTAAAGAAAAATCTTGTTTTCCAATCTCAATAATTGTTTCAACAAATTTTATTAAATTATTCACTGTATAAAATTTTTCACCTTCTATTATAGTACATGTATTAAGAAAATATTTAGCAATTTTATTATACGATGATATTTTTCTTAAAAAATTTTCATCTTTCATAAAATTAACGTTTAATTTTTTAATTATTTTCTCATGGTAAAGTTCTCTTTTAAGAATAAAAGTATTTTTTTCAAATGTCCCTTCCCATTTCGCTTCATTTAGTATTTTTAGATTACGATTAAATTGCTGAGCGACTGCTAGCATCGCACCTATTTTTTTTTTATTATCCGGGTCATCTAAAATCAAAATATTTTTTTCTTTTTCAGTAAAAGCGCCAACTGTAATTAACATTTCTAAAATTTCATTATCTCCGTCAATCAATTTGATTAAATTAAATAATTCGTAACATTTTTTTAAAAAGTCTTTATCATAAGAAAATTGACTATTTTTTTTGAATTCTATCTTTGTTATTTTATCCATTGAATTATTTATAGATAGTTTTTCTAAATCTTTTTCACTTTTAAGATATTTAAGAGTTTTTCCAATTTTAATTTTATATAATGGGGGTTGAGCAATATATATATGGCCCTTTTTAATCAGTTCGTTAAAAGGACTATTATTAAAAAATGTAAGTAATAGTGTTCGGATATGAGAACCGTCAACATCTGCATCGGTCATGATAACTATCTTGCCATATCTGAGCTTTTCTAATTCAAAAGGATCAACTCCAGTTCCAATTGCGTTTATTAGGGTGACAATTTCATTTGATGACAACATTTTTGAAAAGACTTTTTTTCCACTGGGTGAATTATTTTTTACTTCAGCAAACGTATTCAAAATTTTACCTCTTAATGGTAAAACAGCTTGATATTGTCTATCACGAGCCTGCTTTGCTGACCCTCCCGCTGAGTCTCCTTCAACAATAAACAACTCGGTTTTGTTTAAGTCATTTGATTGGCAGTCAGCTAACTTTCCTGGCAGATTAGTAATATCAATTGCATTTTTTCTTCTAACATTTTCACGAGCTTTTCTAGCAACTTCTCTTGCCACAGCAGCTTGTATTATTTTGCTAATAATTGTTTTTGCTGACTTTGGGTTTTGATCAAACCAAATAGAAATTTTTTCATTTGTTACTGCTTCAACAGCTGGTCTGACTTCTGACGAAACTAATTTTTCTTTGGTTTGTGAAGAAAATTTAGGGTCTGGAACTTTCACTGATAAAACACATATCAAACCTTCACGAACGTCATCTCCGATAATCGTAATTTTATCTTTTTTAAGCATCCCATAATCATTCGCATATTTGTTAATTAGTCTTGTTATAGAATTACGAAAACCAATTAAATGTGTACCACCATCTTTCTGCGGTATATTATTTGTGAAACATAAAACGTTTTCATTATATGTACTATTCCAAAGTAAAGCACATTCTATACCTATGTTATTTTTATTAGCATTGTAATACAAAGGATCTTTTAGAGCTTTTTCACTATCATCATTTTTAATTTTATTTTTTGATTTATTTAAATCTTCTACAAACTCTATTATCCCTCCATCATATTTAAAATTTAACTTTTTAACTTTTTCGTTTCTATTATCTACTAACTCTATATTGAGCCCCTTATTTAAGTAAGCTAATTCCTTAAGACGCTTTTCTAAAATTAACAAATTGAAATTGGTATTAGAAAATATTTTGCTTGATGGTAAAAATGTTATATTTGTTCCATTTAGATCAGTCTTTCCAATTTCTTTAAGTGGCTCTTTTGTAATACCATTTTCAAATTCAATTAAGTATTTTTTACCTTCTCTAAATACTTCAACTTTTAAATTCTCAGAAAGCGCATTCACTACCGAAACGCCCACTCCATGCAAACCTCCTGAAACCTTATAAGTTTTGTGATCAAATTTTCCACCAGCATGTAATTGGGTCATGATAACTTCCGTTGCAGACATATTTTCTGTTTTATGTATTTCAACAGGTATACCTCTACCGTTGTCAGATACACTGACTGAGTTATTTTTATTAATTTTTACAATTATTGTATTACAAAAGCCTGCTAAAGCTTCATCTATTGAATTATCTACAACTTCAAAAATCATGTGATGTAATCCAGATCCATCGTCGGTGTCGCCTATATACATTCCTGGGCGTTTTCTTACTGCATCAAGACCCTTAAGAACTCTTATTGAGTCTGCACTATAATTATTTTTTTTTGTAGCTGCTGTAGACATTACGTTTTATTAGAATTAAATCCCATATATTGTATCATTTTGAGCGTAAAAATGGAGCACTAGATTAATCCAAATGTATAAAAAAACCTTTATTTTCAATAACTTGAAACATTTTTTTATTAATACCAGTATACCAAATTTGGGTATCAAATTTATCTACCTCATTAAATAATTTTTCAAAATTTAATTCATCAATATGTGATGTCGCCTCATCCAATAAAAGAATAAAGTCATTATTATTATTTTTTAATTTCCAGCAATTTGCTAAAATGATAGTCAATAAACATGACTTTTGTTCACCTGTAGAACAAATATCTGTATTTAAATTATTTTTTTTGTCTACGAAAATAACTTGATCTGAGTTAATGCCAAAGTTTGTCCTTTTACTTACTTCGTCTAGGTGTCTTAGCTCCTTCAACTTCTTTATGAATAAATTAAGTATACTTACTTTATCATTTGTTTTTGAATATAAATCGTTTTCAAATTCTATTTGAACAGCTCTAAATTTATTTAATTTAATATTTATTAATCGATTTATCTCTTCAGCGTATACTCTTCTAATATTAAATACTTCATATATTTTTTCAGCGATTTTACCCTCTATAATATCTAACCACTTTCTGTCTTTTGATTTTTTAAGAATTTCTAACCTTTCTTGTGCATACTTTTTAAATGTTATTATTGATTTAGAAAAACATTTATCATTTTGCGAAATCATTTTATCAATAAAGTTCCTTTTTAATGTCTGACCTTCATACATAATTTTATCCATGTACGGTGATAACCAAACAAAATTAATATAATTTTTTATTTCTTGTA
>MDTD01172327.1_pt1 | contig 14118 bp, 10 predicted proteins | sample 811221 | NCBI WGS metagenome assembly MDTD01 (sample SAMN05326646, study PRJNA326480) | marine metagenome | isolation source: seawater | place: Pacific Ocean: South West | collected 2011
ATGGATGCGTGCATGACCACGGACCGAGACGGCCGCCACCGATCGAATCGACGCATCCATCCATCGATCGATCGATCGAGTCGATCGAGGACGCATCCATCGATCGATCGATCGATCGATCGATGGATGGATGCGTCGATTCGATCGGTGGCGGCCGTCTCGGTCCGTGGTCATGCACGCATCCATTCGTCGGCGCGCGCGCGCGCTCCGCGATGGCGACGGCGACGGCGATGGCGCTCGAGGACGGGCGCGAAGGGACCGTTCGCGTCGCGCGCGCGTCGTTCGACTCGGTCGTGGACGAGGACGAGGACGGGAGCGCGGCGAGCGCGGCGAGCGCGAGCGAGGAGGAGGGCGATGGGTTCTCGAGCGCGCGCGATGAGGGAGCCGCGACGACGACGCTGAGGAGCGTGTTGACGAGGAAACCGTCGGTGGCGGCGCTCAAAGCGTTGGGGACGCTGGGAAGGGGGGCGGGGAGCGATGAGGAGGAGGAGGGGACGAGGGCGAGGGCGGGGACGACGCGCGAGGGCGAGGACGAGGACGGGGTGTGCTCGCTGAGCGAATTCGCCATGGTGCTCAACGCGGCGGGATGGGTGCGTGATGCGATGGGATGCGATGCGAATGGTATCGAGTATCGTGTCGTCTCGCGCGGGCGCGGTGCGGTGGAGGACGCGAGGACTGACGCGTATTTTCGCGCGCGCGCGCGTTTTGTTTTTCGCGCAGGACACGGACGCGGCGGGACAGATGAGCGTGGACGTGATTGTGAAACAACTCGAACTTTTGCGAGGTAAAGTCTCGTCCGAGGAAGACTTGAGCGATGTGCTCGGATTTAATGTGAAAGCGGATCTCGTCGGACGCGCCGACAGCGCGGGTCTCGTGAGCGTGGGCGCGATCGGGAACGTGTTGTATCGAGGTTTGTCAAAGTCGAAGAGCGCGAGGACGCTTTCGAGCGACCGGGAAAGGTTTGAGGATGTTTTAGAGCGACGGGCGGTGAAGAACATCTCAAAAGTATTAGGTCACGGAGATGGCGACGACGCGATCATCACCACGAAAGATCTCAAGGCGAAATTGAGGTATTATGGGGTGCACTCGAGCGTGACGGATATCATCTCCATGATGACTCAAGCCGACATTGACGGCACTGGTATCGTCAGGGTGGGTGATCTCAGTCGTTTGTTGGCGCAGGAGCTCGCACAATTGCGAAGACTACTCACTGAAAAGACCGAAACGACCGTGAACGATCGGTTTAGGGTCTCATTAGACATGGACCGCGAAGACGGCGCGGCGACCAACCGTCTGTTGCGAGGCGAGGCTGAGTTTGGGGTACTTCAAAAGTTTCCCACGGCGCGCTCTGATAGGGAAAAACCGAAGCGTCTCGTGTGGGCAAAAGAGGATGATATGTGTTCTGTCTGTTTGTTTGACAAATCCGGCGCGATGATGATCGAAGAGCAAGGGCAACTGGTGTCTCTCCCAGCGAAACTCGACTACTTCACGGACGTCGACAGAGGCGTAGAAACCAGAACCATCGTCGAACTTCCCGCGCCTCCGACGCCGGTCAAAGTGCAAGAGAAGAGGGGGTTGTTCAGTTGTTGCTTCTCGTCGTGAGTCCACACCGATTAGATTTATCAGCGTTTAATATTGTTTGTAACTAGTCCAATCACGCAAAACGTCCAGTCCAGTGGTCACTGCGCGGCGGATGACCTCGAGCGCGCGCGCCGGCTCGTCCGATGACGCCCAGAAACACGCGCGAGGAGATTCGGCGACGTCGTTGGTCGCCTCGGCGGCGTCCACGACGGCCGCGGTGACGACGACGAGACCGTTCGAGATGTCAGACTTCGTCACCGTCGATAGCATCGGTGAAGGCTCGTATTCGAGCGTTCGTGAAGTCTTCTTGGCCGATAAACCGTCGGAGAGATACGCGCTCAAGGTGATGGATAAAGCCCACATCGTGCGCGAAGAGAAAGCGCGGTACGTGGCGACAGAGCGGACGCTGTTGGCCACTCGACTGCAGGATTGCGACGGGGTGGTGGCGTTGCGTTTTACTTTTCAAGATTACTACTCGCTCTACATGGGGATGGAGCTGTGCCCGGGAGGAGATTTGTATTGGCAATTGAAACGTTCGAAGAATGAGGTGATGGCGGAGGATAAAGTCGTGTTTTACGTCTCAGAGGTGATTCGCGCGGTGCAACAGTGTCACGAGCGCGGCGTGGTGCACAGAGACATTAAACCTGAAAACGTCTTGATAGATTCGAGCGGTCACGTGAAACTGTGTGATTTTGGAAGTGCGCTTGATTTACAACCCGCGCCAACCAGCGCGCTGACCGCAATCGCGGAGCAAATGAAGAAAAAGAAAGAGTCTCGCTCGAAGAAGCAGAATCGCGGCGCTTCCTTCGTCGGCACGGCGGAGTACGTGGCGCCAGAAATCCTAGAGGGATGCGAAGAGACTACAACATCGGTGGATTTATGGTCCATAGGCGTGGTGACGTTTCAACTTTTAACCGGTCGAGTGCCTTTCAAGGGAAAGACCGAGTACTTGACCATGCAAGAAGTCTTGAAAGGTAAGTACACGTACCCGAGCTCGCCGAGCATTTCTCAGAACGCAAAGGATTTCATCGATAAACTCCTCGTCAGAAGTCCAGAGAAGCGACTCGGGTACAAAGACCTCCGCGCGATCCGGAGTCACCCATTCTTCGCCTCGGTTGGAGATTGGTCTACTCTCAGGGCGAGAGAAGCTCCGAGCGTTCTCTACGCCACGGGCGTCGGTTCAGACGCGACCGTGTCGGAAAGTGAGACCGATGGTGATAGCGACACGGATGATGACTGGAAAGCCCGCGTCTCCGCCGCGGAAGCGGCCTTAGCGGCGCTTTAGTGTACGCGCATTGTGCAAAAATGAAAGTTGGTAGCCTTCGCGCCTCGCCTCGCCTCGGCGTCTGCATTCTCGCGCGAAAAAATAGAAAACGTGCGCGTCAGTCGGTGCGATCGGCGCGGCGCACGAACCCGCGAAATCGATCGCCATCGAGCCTCATCATCTACGAACGAGTTGGAATCCCACACGACGCTTTCGCGAGGTGTCATGTCTAGTAGCTGTATGTGCAATCATCGGCTCGGACGCTCGAACGCGCTTCTCGTCTCCCCCGTCGCCCTCTCGCGCACGCACCCCTCACCGTCGTCCCACTCCAACGCGTCCTCTCCTCGCGCCCGCGCCTCGCACCCGCGACGTCGCGCTCTACCGCGCGACAAAAAGATTCGTGACACTGGAAACCCGGCGGCGGCGCGCCCGGCATTGGACGCCGCGCGAGGCGCCGCGAGTGGGCGGTACGATCCGTGTGCCGGCGCGAAACGCGCGCGAGTAACGTCGATCGTCCGTTCCCACCGGCGCGCGCCTTTTGACCGAACGGACGCGATGGACGACGGCGGCGCGTGCGCGAGCGCTGAATGCGCGGAGCAACCCTTCGACGTGGCGTTCGCGCCGACGACGCACGTCTTCTCGGTCGGGCTGATCGACGGTAACATCGAGCAATGGTCTCACACCGACTCCTCGTGCACGAAGATCGAGACGCTGAGGAGAGTTCACGGGAAAGAGACGTGCAGAACGCTCGCCTACGTCGACGGCGGCGGCGTGTTGCTGAGCGGCGGAGCCGACGCGTGCATAGTGGCGACGGACGTGGCGACGGGGAGCACCGTGGCGAGATTAGAGAACGCACACGCGACGTCCATCAATCGCATCATCACGTTGAGTGGAAACGTGATCGCGAGCGGTGACGACGACGGTTGCGTAAAGATTTGGGACACTCGCGCGCGAACCGCGTGCGGAGAACATAAACCTTTCGTGGATTTCGTGAGTGACATGAAGTACGCGGGCGAAGACCGAAATGAGATTGTCATTTCCAGTGGCGACGGTACGCTGGGGTGCCTGAATCTCAACTCGAACAAAATGGTCGGACAGTGCGACAACTTGGAGGACGAATTGTTGAGCTGTGAGATTATGAAGAATGGTAGAAAAGTTGTCGCCGGGTCACAGGATGGGATCTTGGACATTTTTTCATACGGTAAATGGGAGGATATTTCCGATAGATATCCGGGTCATCCACAAAGCGTCGATGCGATGGCGAAAGTGACGGAGGATATGCTCGTCACCGGTTCAAGCGACGGATTGATTCGCGTCATCTCCATCTTTCCAAACAAGATCCTCGGTCTCGTGGGTGAACACAGCGACATGCCCATCGAGCGTTTGACCATGAGCTTTGATAAAAATATGCTCGCATCCTCGTCCCACGATAAAACCGTAAAGTTATGGAAAGTGGATTGGTTGACGGAGGAAGGGGCTTGGGATGAGGACGACATGGAAGTCGAGGATGGCGAAGAAGATGAAGAAGATGACGACAACGACGGAAAAACGAAGAAGCGGAAGGCTAAGAGTAAGGCGAATAAAAACAAGGCTGCTCAGCAGAAAGAAGAAGCCAAGAAAAAAACGCTAACCAAGTTTTTTGACGATTTGTAGTACCACACAAGCTAACAACGAGCATGGCTCGTTGTTAACTTTGCGTTTTCTAGATGAGGAAAACGCCTTTGCCTCGATACAAGTAGCCGTGCGCGGTAAGATGGATGCGCGCGCTCTTGCAAACGCGTTTGACGCCGTTTGGCCGGATGAGGACATCGACACATTTGGTCTACCCGCACTCGGCTTGAGCCCTCTCACCGACCAGGATAATCATGAAATGTCGAAAATGGCCATGGAAATGTTCGATTTCGAGTGCGACTGGGAGCTCGTGTTCAATGAGCAAGCTGAAGCTAAACCCAAGGATCTAGCGCAACATCGTCTCAAGAAGGACCGCGCGGTGGCGCTCACGAAGCCTCTGAAGAGTGCAAAGTCTTCTTCTAAATGGAGGGGTGTAACTAGGCATAAGATCACGTCTCGCTTTGAAGCACACATTTGGGACGCAAACTTTGAACGTAAACCTTCCTCGAGCCGGCGTCGGGGTAAGCAGATTTATTTGGGGGGGGTGGAAACACGAACTGGAGGCCGCGAGGGCATACGACCTTGCCCTATTAAAGTTCTTCGGCCCGCAAGAGCCATGTTCTGGAAATTCCCCGCAAGAGGAATTATTCCACAAGCTGAATTTCCCTGAAGAGGATTATTCAGAGGAAATCAAAACGATGCAGGAGTATAGCTGTGCAGATTGGGTGGCACAGATCAGGCGACGATCATCAGGATTTGCTCGAGGAGTTTCCGCCTTCAGAGGCGTCACCAGCCACAAGGGGAAAAATTCGAAAGGACGCTGGGAAGCGAGGATAGGTCGCGTTCTCGGTAACCAGTACATCTATTTGGGTACCTATAAAACTGAGCTGGAAGCAGCGCGCTCCTACGACATCGCGGCGATCAGTTTCCGAGGCGAAAAAGCGGTGACGAATTTTCCCATTTCAAATTATACCGAAGAGGAAATCGCTCGCGCTAAACTCGGCGCGAAGATTTCCGAGGCGAAAAAGCGGTGAGGAATGTCCAACCTCAAATTAAGACATTGTAACACTACTTCTATTGAAGAATCAACTTTAATTTCATTGCATTTTCATTATAGATGCATCTTGATTGTACACGTATCGAATTATCGCGAACGTCTTTTTCTGCGAGAGGACCTCGATTTTCTGTTGTTTTGAGGAGTCTTCGAGGGGGGAGCGTCGGGAGTGTCGACAATTTCAGGAGTCACGACTTCGACGACATTCGCAGGGCCATCATCAAAGTCCGCAAACTCGGCGGCGACGGCATCGTTCACCTCTTCAACCTTGGGCGGCGGCCTCTTCGGCATTTGAGCGCCGCTTCTTCTCTGGGACTTCGGCACGTATTCAACACGCACCGGCTCAGCGCCGTTTGCACCACCGCGACCAGCGGCGGCGGCAGCAGGAGCCTCCGGCAACGTCGTCGTCTTGCGAAGAATCAACGTCTGCGCAGTCGTGATGATGTTGTTCGCGAACCAGTACAAGGTGAGACCGGCCGGAACGTTGAGAGAGAAGAAACCAATCATGAGCGGAAGAAACTTCAAAATGGCTTGGCTTTGTTGCTGCGCCGGATCGTCCGTCTTCGGTTGGGGGCTGATGATTTGCTGGGACACGTACTGCGACGCGACGAGCAAGACCGGAAGCACGAGGTAGCACGCGGTGTCGTGCCATCCGAGGGGGGGATGGCCGTCGACGAACGGCCAGAGCCAGGTGAAACCACTTCCCGCGTTACGAGAAGCGATAGAGGTCGGGCCACCCAAAGAAGGGATCCAATAGAAACCATCAGTCAGCAAACCCTCGGACGCAGCGTTGCTCAAAGCGCGATACAAACCGATAAACACGGGAAGCGTGGCGAAGACGGGCAAGCAACCCGCTAAAGGGTTGAAACCCGCCTCCTTGTACAACCGCGCCTGCTCCATCTGCAAGCGCTCCGGGTCGTTCGCGTACATCGCTTGGAGCTCCTTGATGCGCGGTTGCATCTTTTGCATCTGCATCGAGCTCTCTACCTGCTTCTTGGAGAGCGGAAACGTCGCCAGCTTGACGAGCACAGTCAAAACGATGATGGAAAAACCGTAAGAGTACGGCACTCTCCCATCCAAAACGCTATCGATGCCCTCGAGCGCGGCCTCCAATCCATCCGTAATCGGACCTAACCATCCTCCCTTCTGTATACCCGCCGCCTTTAACGCTTCCGCGTCGTTCACGTCTATCCCCGCCGTCGTCGCCGCGGCGTCCGCGACGTCAAACACCTTCGAAGTCACCAACGCCGCGTGCGCGTTCGCCGTCACCGCCTGCGCGCGATCCGCGAACTCACCGATCGTTTCGATCGCCCCCGCGCGCGCGACCACTCCGCGTCCTCGCGCCTCCGCGCGTCGCATCGCGTTCCCTCTCGGGACGCCGCCGCGCGAGGTCACGACTCGCGCGTTCATTCTTCCGGTCGCGCTCGCGCCGATCGCCGGTCCCATCGCGCGGGCCGTCGACGCGATCACCGTCATCGTCGACGACGTGCGAACGCGCGTGTGTCGACGCGCGCGCGCGTGTGACGCCGAGGACGCCGCCGAGTCGAGGATTCGCCATTCGCAACCCTGTGCGCCGTGTGGATGACGTCGGCGGGTTTGATGAGTCATGACTCAAGGGTGAGTGGCTGGGATCGACCCCGAGACGCGCGAGGGCGCGGCGAGATGGACGTACGCGTCGCTCGTGGATGAACGGACGGTCGCGCGTGAGGTTTTATACATTTTCGTTTCTTCGATTGACTCAGTTGACGGCGTCGTTGACGAGCGCCGCTTGCTCTTGGGCGTGAACGGCGGCGTATCCGGTGGCGGGGGACGCGGCTGGACGGCGACCGGCGTAGCGCACCTCTCCCGGACGCGATAAGTGCTTGAACAGCGTGCTCATTCGCGGTTGGACGTGGAACCAAGCGCCCATGTTCATGGGCTCTTCTTGGCACCAGACGACTTCGGCGTTGGGATAGCGCTTGAGCTCGCGTCCGACGAGATCCCAAGGGAACGGCGCGAGCTGCTCGATTCGGCAAATCTTCACCGCGTCGAGTTTCGACGCTTCCTCTCGACTTTCGTCGAGATCGTAATACACCTTACCGGAGCAGAAGATGACGCGTTCGACCTTGTCTTCGACCGGTGGATCCATGCTACGAGAAGTGCTCGTTTTATCCATAATCATGCGCTTGAAACGAATTCCTTGCAGCGAATCGTTGTCGTCGCTGTTATCAAACTCGTCGAGGTTTGACACCGCCTTTGGATGACGCAAAAGATTCTTCGGACTCATGACGATGAGGGGCTTGCGGAACTCGCGGTGCACCTGACGACGCAACATGTGGAAGTAGTTTGCCGGCGTCGTGACGTTGCAAATCTGCCAGTTGCACTCTTGAAGTTGCAGTCGACGATCCATGGCCATGTCGGGAATTTGACTCGGATCTTCGTCCGTCATTTGTAAGAAACGTTCCAAACGCGCGCTGCTGTGTTCCGGTCCTTGGCCGTCGTAACCGTGCGGTAATAACAGCGTGAGACCGCTTTGTCGAAGCCACTTTGCCTCCCCGCTGCTGATAAATTGATCGATGATCACTTGCGCGGTGTTTGCGAAATCGCCGAATTGAGCTTCCCAGAGGATCAAAGAGTTCGGGTGCTCAAGAGAATAACCGAGTTCGAAACCCAACACACCGTACTCGGAAAGCGAAGAGTTGCTCACAGTGAAGAAATTTTGACCTCGACCAAGATTGCCGCTGTAGACGTTTCGCAGAGGAACGAGACGCTCACCAGAGATTTGATCGTGAATCAACGCGTGGCGGTGGGAGAAAGTCCCGCGCTCAACGTCTTGTCCAGACAATCGAACGTGGTTACCTTCGTCGAGCAGAGACGCAAAAGCCAACGCTTCTCCCATGGCCCAATCTATCCCTTCACCGCTGTCGACCATGGCGCGACGATTTTCGTACACACGCTTCACGACGCGATGCGGCGTAAAGCCGGCCGGTATCGTGGTGATGAGATGGCCAAGGTTTTGCAAATGTTCGTACGGAAGTCCGGTGTCTGCGATGCGCGACAACTGGTCTGGGCTTTTAAATCCTTGCCAATGCGATGCGAGCCAGTCTCGTTGTTTCGGCACGTAATCCTTGGACGATTCAAACTCATTTTCCATGATCGAGGTGATTTTTTCTTTCATGTTGATGAAATCATCCGGTGTGATGTGGCCTTCGTTGACGAGCTTGGCGCTGTACTGAGTCAATACGCTCGGATGCTGCTGAATAACCTTATACATGAGCGGCTGCGTAAACATGGGTTCATCGATTTCGTTGTGTCCATACTTGCGATAGCAGACGATATCGACCACCGCATCAGTTTTCCACTTCATTCTCCACTCGGTAGCGAGTTCCATGACCCAAGCGACGGCCTCGACGTCGTCGCCGTTTACGTGGAATACAGGCACTTCCATGCCCTTGGCCACATCCGTACAGTACGGACTCGAGCGCGAATACTTGGGATCAGTCGTAAAAGCGACTTGATTATTGACGACGACGTGCAAAGTCCCTCCGACACTGTATTCCGGAAGTTTGCTCATGTCGAGCGTTTCGTACACGATGCCTTGGCCACTGAAAGCACCGTCGCCGTGTAGTAAAATCGCCATGGATCGGTCACCCTTCGGGTCTTTTGCATGAAACTGTTTCGCGCGGGTTTTTCCCGTGACGACAGTGTTCACCGCTTCCAAGTGTGACGGGTTCGCCACGACTGAGAGGTGAATTTGTCCGCCGCGCAAAGTTGGACGATCGAAAGAAGTTCCGAGATGATACTTGACGTCGCCAGATCCAGTGTACGTGGAATTTTCATTCGGTAACTCATCGATGAGTTTTGGTCCACCTTTAAACTCGTTGAAAATCGTTTGAAGCGGTTTGCGCACGACATTCGCGAGAACGTTTAAGCGACCGCGATGCGGCATACCAATAGTAATCGCCTCAACACCCATCTCTGCCGCCTTGTCTATCGCCTCTTTAAAGCCGGGCACGAGACTTTCACATCCTTCTAAACCAAATCGCTTCGCCGCGCTATACTTGTTTGATAAAAAGTTTTCAAAAAGTTCGCCCCACGCCAACCGGTCCAAAATAATTTGTTTGCGCTCGGGGGAATACTGCTTCTTCCTCTCGGTCTCAATCTTTGCGCGAAGCCAGTTACACTGTTCGCGGTCCTGTATGTGCATGTATTCATATCCAACCGTTCCGCAATACGTTTCCTTGAGCCTCGTGAGGATTTGTCTCAACGTTTGCACCGGTCGGTCCTCGCTGAGGAATCCCTTCATCTTCCACGTTCCTATAAAGAAATCGCGGTCCATGTCATCCTCAGAAAAACCATACAGACTGGGATCGAGAGAGATCGGCATCGCTCGCTCTTCGAGCGCCAACGGATCGAGATTCGCGATGCTGTGACCGCTGATTTGATACGCCCGAATCAACATGATGAGACGCATCGACTCTTGAATCGTCTGCGCGTCCAGCGGCCGCCCCACCGCCACGGGCGCCGTGCCCGACGCCATCGCGTCGTGCATCTCCGACACCTGCGCCCCGCTCATCCCCGCATCCAACTGTCTCAACAACGCCGCCCACGACTCGTGCACATTCTTCGGATCCTTCCGGTACTCGTCCTCCATCGCCTCCAGATACGACGCGCTCGCCGCGTTTACGAAGTCGTCTCGCATCTCTCGATTCGGCGTCGGTTTCGGCGTCGCCGCGCTCGCGCTCGCCTTTCCTCTCGCCCCGATCGCTCGAGAATCGATTCGGCGACGATCGAACGCGCTCGTCGCGCCTCGCGCGCGCGCGAACGCGCGAGACGCGTCCGCGACGTCGGCGAATCCGCGCGTTCGATCCATTCCCGGCGTCATTCTCATCGCGGGGACGCGACGCGCGGGGGGCGAGGACGCCGCGAACGCGCGCGATGTCCGCGAGAACACGCCGAGCGCGCGTCGACGCGCGTGCGCGGAGGACATGGCGGGACCACGCGAGCGGTCGAGTGTAGATCGATCGGTCACATCTCACATCGGGGACAACGGCCAACCGCCACCCGTAGTACACGTGCTATATATCGGGACGGGACGGGAAAAAGGGAAAGAATGGTGAGTGTTACCGCGACCGTGACCGGTACTGAAAGAATGGATGCAACGCGCGCTCACTTTTTCGCGGCGATGCCCTGGAAGAGATAGACGGCGAGGATGGACGCGCTCACGGCGAGCGCGCCGACGTAGTTGTACACGCCGCCGCTGGCGGCGGCGAGGTCGTCGGCGGTGGGAGAGAGATCGGCGGCGGCTTGGAAGGTGTAGACGGTCATCCAGTCGATCAAAGCGATGGATGCGGCGATGGAGAGGTTGAGTTTTTTGAAGGTGCCGCCGCCGAGTCGACCTCGGCGAGACGCGTCGACGAGCGCGTACTGCGTCGGCGCCAAGAGGAACGCGGTGGCCAAGCCGAACGCGCGTTGAATCAATTGCGAGGACGGTTCCATTTCGTTGACGATGGCGAGGGGGGAGAGAGGGGAGAACGCGAACGAACCGCCGACCACGAGACTCGTCCAAAACGACAGCTTGTAAAACAGTTCGAGGTAGCCTCCCTTTTCGGTTCTGTCGCCGAAATTTGTCGCCTCTTTAAAATCCTTCGCCACGCGCGCCCACGTCTCGTCGTGTCCGGGTCCGTGTTCACGAATTGCCTTCACCGACGTCGCGAACGCCGGACCGAACGCCAGACACAGTCCAGCGCACGTCGCGGCGTTCGGTCCGCCGCCGCCGCCGCTCGCCGCCGCGCTCGCCGCCGCGCCGCCGAACGCGACGACGAAACTTCCCACGAACAACACCATCGCGAGCGCCAAACGCTGATAAGTCTCGGAGTTTAACCGTTCATTTTTCGCGGCGTCTGAGAGCGTGTACAGCGCCGTGAGCGCGATCAGAGAAAACGCGCTCGTACCGAACGCGCTGCTGAAATGTTGCACCGAGCGCACGGAATCGAACGTCTCTCCGAACAGCGGCGTCGCGCACTCCAGACCGAGGCCCTCGCGCACGAAAAACGTTGGATATATCAGCGTCGCGAGCGTCGGCGCGCCCATGACGGCGGCGGCGGTGAGAAACGCCCCCTCCTCGTCATCGGGTGATGACGTAGATGATGTTTCGGACGTCGCGCGCGCGCTCACCGCCGCGCGAATCGAGCCCGACGCGCGCCGGAAGCGCGAGACATCGACGTCGCGCGTTGTCTCGCGTCGAGTCCGCGCGGAGACGACGGCGGTTCGCGGGACAGCGCGCATCATCGCGCGTCACACTGGCGCGTGTGGATTTCTCATCGCGTCCGGTGGATCCTCGCGCCGCGGCGACGACGGGCGAGGAACATGTCAAATTATCCCACGTCGACGCAGAGAAACTTTTGGTTGTACGAATCGCGCGATGCCGCGCGCGAGGCGCGCGCGAGGACGCGCGAGGGGACGCTGAAAACGGCTGCCGGTGCGAGGGCGGAATCCTCCACATCTTCCGTGGAGACGGACGCCCTGACGCTGGAGGAGGAGACGCAGATACTGCGGTATCACGAACACAAGATACAGTCCATATGCGCGGCGTTTTCGCTGCCGCGAAAGGTGAAGAACACGGCCGTCATGCTGTTCAAGAGGTTCGCGCTGGCGCACGGCGTAGCCGCGCACAGTTTAAAGATTATCATGTTGACGAGCATTTACGTGGCGTGCAAGGTGGAGGAGAGTTACATCAGCGCGGATGAGTTCTGTAAGGGCGTTCGGGAGGACCCGGCGCGGGTGTTAGCCGCGGAGGTGACGTTTTTGTCGGGTTTAAAGTTTCAGTTGGTGTGTTACGGCGCGACTCGACCGCTCGAGGGATTTCTTCGAGACGTGGAGGACGGCGCGTGTAAGGTGACGGCGAAACAGCTCGTCGAATGTCGTAAAACAGCTTTAGAATTAATCGATTCGTTGATGCTCACGGATGTGCCGCTGGTGAGACCTCCGGGGCAAATCGCGCTGTGCGCGCTCAGAAGAGCCGCGCGAGGGGCGAACGCCGACGACCTCGCGCGTTATTGCGAATCCGTCGGATCCCGCGGTACGACGCCCGCGCCGAAGGGGTCGGCGCTCAAAGATATCTTAGATGAAATCGAATCCCACGTCGAAGAGGGCGTCGAACCGGAAGAGGCTGTGGTGAAGGAGATCGACAAAAAGCTCAAGCTCTTTCGCTCCAAATACAAGGCGCCCGCCGCCGCGGACAACGCGGGCGAATCGAAGAAGGGCGGGCGCGAGTCCAAGCGACGCAAGAGCGAACAGTCTCACGAGAACATGATCGCGGCGGAAGAGGACGCCCTCGGGTAGTCATCTCGATTGTAACACCACTCTTGCGCGCCGCGCTTCGCGCGCTTTTCCAGCCCCGGGTTTTCCCGGCGTCCTCCCTTCACACTCCCGCGTCGCGAGTATACCTCCGAGCGTCGCGGGAGCGTCATCGTCGCGCGAAACACCCATCGGTGAGGTCTCGACCTCGCGATGGCTCACAGCGCGAGGTACGCGTCCACGCGCGTCGTTCGCGCCGTCATTGTTTTTGTCATTTTCTGCGCTTTGCGAGTTTACCCCCGCTTCCGCGCGCCCATCGCGGAGAGCGGTTTTTCAACCTCGCGATACTAAAGATGGATACTTTAGGACACCTCCGAGAAACACGTCGGAGCCTTTCCTCGTCAAACATCGCGTCGACGACGAATCGACTCGGTCGTTCGCGATGTGCCTCGGGGCTACATTTTCACTCTCCTTTTTCGTGTCGTCTCGACGATTGGATCGTCGCGAGAGACGTCGGGACTGACGCGTTTCGCGACTTTGTCGTCCGCGCAGACGCTCGCGACGAGATTCGCGCGATCGCATCGGCGTGCGTACGTTCGCCCGCGGCGTTTCGTCGCGCGTCCCGACGTTTGATTGATTTCGCCATTCCCGCGCTATTCCTATGCTATGCGATGTCTACAACGCCCGCGACGAAAACGACCCCTCTCACCGCTCATCCGCTTCCTCGTGACCGGCCGGTAATAACGCCGCCGCCACGCATCGTCCCTCCTCGACGAGAACGTTGAAGGTGCTCGTCGCGTGTATCGTATCGCACGCGTCCACCGCCACGCCGATTTCCTTCAAATACCTCAGCGTGTCCTCTCTCAGAGGACACATCGCGCGACCGGTACCGACGATGAGTAAATCGGGCGTCGGATCCACGATCTCGAGCGCCGCCAAGGTTTCGGGCGTGATGTCCCGCGCGCGTCTCGGCGACCACGCCGCGTGCGCGCTGTCGTACGCGAAGACGCTCCCGACGCAATACGCCCCCTTTATCGCGAATCCGCGCGCGTCGTAACTGCGAGCGAGACGCGAGGTCAGTTCGCGCGGTCGACGACGCGTTCGCGCGAACGTCACGCACTTATCGATGACGACCCGTCCCTCGGGACCTCGTAACAGTTCAAAGGTGTTCGGGTCGGATAATTGTCCGTACGCGCGACGGGCGCGAGATGACGTCGTCGCGGACGTCGTCGTCGCGAGCGTGAGCGTGCGCGCGAGACGACGTCCGACGGAGGCGAGCATGGAGGCGGCGAATGCGGCGAGCGTTCACGAATGAATGAATGAATGAATG
>MDTD01014832.1_pt1 | contig 14114 bp, 9 predicted proteins | sample 811221 | NCBI WGS metagenome assembly MDTD01 (sample SAMN05326646, study PRJNA326480) | marine metagenome | isolation source: seawater | place: Pacific Ocean: South West | collected 2011
CTTCGCTTGCCTTCCCAAACATTTGAGTCGCTACGCTCCTATTTTCTAGCGCTTCGCTTTCTCTTCCCTCTTAAAAATCCCCATTCCCACGCCGAAGGCGTAAAACAGACGATGCGTCAGCATCGTGGGGTTTGGGGTGAAAACCCCGAGCGGGTGTGGGTGGCAAACCCACATTCACAAAATCCCCTCCTCTACTCCCAAAAGGTCTAGCAACAGAATCCCAATCACAGCAAATGGAACACTCACATTCACAAAGATCGTATGTTGTGTAGGTAGATCATTTGGGATCAAAACGTTCTCCAACCCCCCTCAAAATAACCAAAGCAACAACCTCCAAAGAGAAACTCACCCAAGAAAACCACTTTTCAGAAAAGGATACTTCGCTGAAAAATATACACATTTCATAAAAAGTTCGAATTGTTCGAAAAATAGAACCAAATTCTTGATGACAAATGCAACGCCGATCACTAGCATGAACACATGTCCAGTAAACAGATGCTACGAGTTGATGATGTCTGTACGTTTCGCGACACCAAAGCTCCCAAGCATCTGCATAAACCTTTACAAAACTTTCTGTGGGACATGAACAGATGACATGCAAACAGCTTTCAAAGATGTACACCCTTTTGAAAAAAGCAACAGATACACACATACAAAAAACACAAGTATGTGATCTGTTAGAGTATTTATATCACCATGATCCCAAAGTATACCAGAGTACTTGGCTCCCCTATCTTTCTACACTCCAGAAAGAATGGCACGAGCCACTTTGCACATGTATGTCTCTTGAGGAACTTAACCGATGGATACATATCGCTCCATTTGCAAGATTCAAGTTGCAACTGAAAGCACAAGGAATACAAAATGCCGCAGCGATCAGTATCTCACAACATAGTTCTCTTAGGAATGTCCACACACTCGATGTCAGTCACAACCAAATCGAAACGGAAGGAGCGCTCGCCTTACTTTGCTCACACAAACTGGACAAGCTCATCCAACTAGACCTAAGCGCAAACCAACTAAAAGGAGAGACTGCCAAACAAATAGCCAAAGCCCACATATCATCTCATTTACGTATCCTACGCCTGAATGATAACAATCTCGGAGAACAGGGACTACAGGAACTCCTTCAATCCAAATCTCTCAGGCACCTTCGCGTGCTGTCTCTCAAAAGAACACCTTTGTAAAAAGGCCACATGAGAAACAGTCCACACATCACTTTGAAAAAACACGGAGAAACCGTATGAATGCTTCGAATCAAATTTTACTCGCAGAGCAACGAAAACAAACCCTACGAGATATCAGCTACACATTTGTAGAGTTGTATACAGAAATGGAAACCCAAATCCGCCAGAGCATCGTGGATCGATTGAACGTCATGTATCAAGAGAATCCGATGTTCCAGTCTGAGATCCCTAATATTCCTATCCCCTTATCAATAGACGCACCTTATGAGGAAACGATCGCATCATCTATTCTCATAGGGCTAGAGTTGAATCCTACAGTGATCAGTGTCGAACTGTACAACGATCTCTTCGAAAACCTCCCAAGTGAATCGAGTTTCAGTTGGACGATTCAGGAGACACTCACTCCAGACGTATCTGTTGAACAAATCCCATTTTGGCTCAGCGATATTCAATCAGGAGAACTACATATTCTAGGCCAGATGGCAGCGCTCACAACCACACAAGTTGAACAACTGTTGGAACTTGGTATCAACGCATCCACAACAACAGATGAACAACTTCAAACAGCGACGGAAGGAGATCCCCCGATCCTCGCTCCATCGGAAGCAGCTGAACTTGGGCGACTGCTCAATTTCTATCATCTCTTTGACAACAACCTCCCTCTTGTCGACATTTTTCGCAACGAAGCGATCCCAGAATTGGGATACTACCCAGCAAACACCATCCGCGAGCTGACTGTATGGGATACCTCGCAATGGTCCGCTTTTTTCGAGACAAACTCGCTCCTGCTACCACCCGAAACATATGCAGTGGCTTACGCAGAGAAGATCATTCGCAAAGTGAATCTGCTATATCCCACAGACATGCTTTTCAAGAGACTCGCACAAGTTGATCCATACCAGTGGGAATCGGAAATCACAATTATCCAACCACTTTTTGGCTCCAACCCAACACCTTTCCCAACACCATGGGACAAACTCGATCTGACATCATTCCAAGCAACAGAACTCGAAGCCATGCAACCGGCTTATGAGAGCCTCCTTCAGCTCACCCGCAAATATCCAGGCCTTGCACTTGAAGAGCTCCTCAACGATGGAGGGCTCACAGCCAGCCAAAAATCCATTGATATGGATACTCGTATCCAACTACTTTTCACATTGCACGGCGATAACATTGACATTGAGCTTCTTGCATTCGACCTCACACCTGACAGCATTGAAGCAGGACTCAATCTGATCAATCTCGACCAAACACAACAAGAGCAAGCACTGCGTGTTCTTAGAACTTATCAACGAGTGTATGGCATCACACAGGACATTGAAGACGCCTCCACCCTTGTCGAAGCAGGATATACCTCCGCGATGTCTGTGCTTCAACATACCAGTCAGGATTTCGTAAACCAAGAATTGCTCACAGGTGATATGATCGTAGAACGCACACAACTCATCTACGAGCGAGCAAAAGAAGCCGCAAACCAGTCCCTCTCTGCAGGAATGGCCGCATTTGATGCAATCAATGGTGGATTTTCGGACAGTGCTGTAAGCAACTTGAGCGATGACATCACGAACTTCTTCAAAAAAATCGACAACGTCGAAGCGCTCTTTGGGAGCCACAACAGTTGCAAATGCAAACAGTGCCAGTCTCTTCTAAGTCCAGCGGCTTATTTCGTTGATTTGATGGACTTTGTTGAGGAACACGTCCAGAATAAGCACTTCTCTGGAGTACAATCCACCCATGACCTAAGTCTCTCAGTTCGACGCGGTGATCTTTGGGAGCTTCCTCTCACCTGCGAAAACACACACCAAATGATCCCCTATCTCGACATTGTCAATACTATCATCGAAAATTTCATCGCAGTACGTATCCACAGCTATACAGGAGATCTCAGCGATCGAGCTGCAATTGAGGCTCTTGTCTACGATACACATCTCTCATCAACCACATCTTTACAATCATTCCAACGTCCATTCTCTCTTGCAACGTGGGAAGCCAATACATTCCTCAAACACTTCGCCTACAAACGAGATGAAATCGTTCAAGCTTGGGAAGGCCCAACAGATGTCCTGACACAAGCAACTTTGGGTCTTTCACAAGAAGAATTCGACCTTATCACCCAAAGCAACACCAATCTTGTCTTTCTCCAAACCCTTTACAATATCCCAACACAGATTCCACTCGCCGACCTGGATGTTCAATATTTGCTCAGTGCCATGGGGATGAGTCGCGCTGAACTCGGAGAGATTATCCAAACAGAGTATGTCACACAAAATGGTTCCAGTCCTGTGCAAATCGTGGGTGTGAAAAAAACACCAGACAGCATCCAAGTCGATCAAGAACTTGTACAAGGACTCGATACGTCAGTGATGGATCGCATGCATCGCTTTACAAGACTCTGGAACCAAATTCCGTGGTCTATTCGCGAGCTTGATGAAGTCCTCAACCAATTAACACTCTCCTCCCATGGCTTTGATTTAGATGTTGCACAATTGGAAGCTATCGCCAAGATGCAGCGATTCCAACGCCAACTCTCTCTTACAGTGGAAGAGCTATGTGTGTTTTGGTACCAAATCCCACAAACACCGATGAACGAAGACAGTAAGAGTTTGGTCGATCGCCTTTTTAATCCAACCCGACTCACATCAAGTGCGTCGGATATGTGGCCGAATGGGGATACATTCCTCTATCAAAACAACCCTCCGACAGCAGCTGACTCTTTGAAACAACAAAGAATGCTAGCAGGTCTCCAACTGACAGATGATGAACTGGGGCTCCTCTTCCAAGGACTGCAGCCAGCGATTGCATACTCATCCAATGACATCCAAACGAACATCCAATCGTTAAGTGTCCTGGCCCGACATGCCCAAATAGCAAAGATGGTAGACATTTCGATTCAAGAGTTACTCGCTCTTTTGACAAGAGTCCCCAACATTACATCATCCCCAATCACATACCTGGCAACATTTGATGATGTCGTTGCATTCATCGACTTCGTCGAAGTATGGAAACAAAGCGATGTAGACCTTGAAATCCTCGCAGTCATCATGGATGGTGTTCAGGCAGGTTCCAAGTGGGCCACACAGATCGCAAAAGAAGCTTCCACTATTGTTGAACAAGTCACCCATGAAGAGAGTCTCATCTTCGAAGACACTGTCTTTGCAGAGATCAAAGGCGTCACAGAGTTCGACTCTATCGCATTTGTTGACCTCAACCCATCGTTGGTTGAACGCTTACCAGATCAACAATGTCGCCTGATCTACACATATGATCCCGAACAACCTCAGAATCACCCCATCCAACTCCAAACAAACCTAGCGGGATTGGAGACCGAATTTCGCGAGATCTTAAAACGTTATGACATGGTTGAGCGGTTGCAAGAAGCTATCGGAAATGTATGGAACGTGACGGCTGTAGACATCTGGCAATGTAAAAACACAAATGGTGTCAACCTTCGAACATCAAACATCTTTGATGATCTACACGGAACCTCAGGAAATGCACAAAACATCGCAGCGACCATGGAATCTCTTTTTCCAATGTACACAGCATTCGTCAACACAAAGGAAAAGATCAATCTCATCCCATACGTTTACGAAGTTCCTCTGGCCTTTGGAATCTCTGGCTCTGTAAGCACAACGCTTACAGCCCAACAATGGCTGTACACACAAACATTCAAAAAGTATGTCGAAGCGTATGAAGAGACAAACAAAACAGCCTTTAAAGACATCCTCCATGATTTTATCGTGTCAGGTTATGTGTTCCCTCAAAACCAAGCATCCTTTGAAACATTGGCGCAATTGTTCAACACAGACACCTACATCATCAAGGGTATGTTTGATCAATCCATATCCTTGGGTGTACAACCACTTGAAGCCTTCCAAAAGCTGGAAAAAAATGTCACCCTCGCACAAAGCATGGGTGTCAATGCAGAGCTGATAGTCGCGATAAATTCGAGCTTATCTAGCGATCTCCGCAAGGCGAGCGATGGCCTCTGGTCCTCTTTTCGAGCCAAGTACGCGGACGAAAAGCAGTGGGAAAGGTTGATTGAACCTTTCGAAGACAGGGTACGCTCTGCAAAACGCGATGGCCTCGTCGCCTACATGATTCAACGTCCAGGAGCAACATTCGAATCCCCAACAGATATCTATCGCTACCTTCTCTTGGACCCTGAGATGGGGGACTGTGCAAGGAGTTCTCATGTGCTCTCTGCTATCTCCAGCCTCCAACTTTATGTCCACCGATGTCTTATGAACTTGGAACAAGACACTCAAGCGAGCATCCATGTACTCCCTAGTGACATTCCAGAGGGTGAATGGGAGTGGCGTAAAAATTATCGCCTGTGGGAAGCCAATCGAAAAGTCTTCCTCTACCCAGAGAACTACATTGAACCTGGACTACGTGATAACAAATCACCGCTCTTTCAGGAATTGGAAGCAAAATTACTGCAAAACGAAGTCAATGAAGACACTGTGACTCAAGCGTATGCTGAGTATATGAGAGGTTTCGAAGAGATCAGCCAACTTTCGATCGCAGGTACATACCACGAAACAGATCCACAAAGAACACATGATAGACTTCACCTCTTTGGAGTCTCTAACCATGAGCCAGGAACCTACTACTACCGCACAGCAGACAACTTACATTCACAAGAAAAGGCGGAGACACGTGGTGTCTCCTGGGCTCCTTGGAGAAAACTAGACGTTCAGATCCCCTCACGAAAAGTCTCACCGATCGTTTTCCGTGGTCGGCTATACTTATTTTGGGTCGAACTTGTTACAACACCATCCTATGAAGAAATTAGCGGAAGTCCACGATTTGAGGGATACCACCACACCATGTCCCTCAAGTATATCTTCCAACGTCTCGATAGCTCATGGAGTACACCACAGAGCGTTGAACTCGACCAAGTCATCCCATTCATCAACGGAACTGGCGTCATTCCTGATATGAAAACGACTTCTGGTTCGTCGCCAACAACCTACTCAACAAAACTCCACGCAGAGCCGCAAAAAGGCTATACACTACATGGATACGAATGGGAACAAGTCTTTCCTCATGTCCTCACAGACCTCTCTGGAGACCAAGAAATCGCAGTCACAGGACGAGGATTCGAGTGTGAGTCCGCCCCCCTCGACATGTATGGCCAAAGCATCAAGCAGCCAAAAAGCACGGGTCTCTGGAAGGATACAAACAATCAGGTACTCTGTAAACCAAGAATGACTCGTGACAAGATGTTACACCAAAATGGTACAAAGCTATACTCGGGAACACCTCACCTTCACTATCTCGATCGTTACAGCTTTGCTTCCATCCTGCTGGATGACAATCGACTCTCGGACTTCAAAGGCAAGCTCCAAAGTCAATTCAACATCTTCGATCCAATGTTCTCTCAAAGGTGCCAAAAAAGACACCTGCTCACCGTCCAAACACAGCCAACAGACAGCATGGTTATCAATCGGGCATTTGCAAACGCGATTTTTGACTTTGATGGTGATATCATCTTGCTCCAAGACACAAAACGAATCGAAGACAAAGCCGTTTTGTATCGTCTCAACACAAGCCTTACAGAGCGAATGGGATACAAACTCTTCAGCCAGGGTGTATTTGCTTTGCTTGATACAGACTTCCAAGAAAACGGATTGTCAGAAAAAGCACTTCCAGTGACACTTACACAGTATGTCACCGACAAGACGTACACAGGAACCCTCCCAACAGAAGGAGCTATGGGTATCTACTTCCAGGAGATATTTTTCCATATTCCATTCTTGCTCGCAGATCACCTCAACAAACAGGGTCAATACAAAGACGCGCAGCGTTGGTATCACACGATCTTCAACCCAACCCACGAAGAAGCTCCTGGCATCCAACCAGGCGATCGGAACTGGCGCTATCATAAGTTCCGCAACCAAACCATGACAACGCTGCGTGATGTTTTGACAAACGCATCCACGATTTCGGCATACAAAAAAGACCCATTTAACCCCCACGCGATCGCAAGGCTGAGAATCAGCGCATACCAAAAAAGTATCGTGATGAAATACATTGATAACCTTCTTGATTGGGCGGATGCACTCTTCACAGAAGACACAGTCGAGTCACTCAACGAAGCAATGTTGTTGTACGTGACCGCAGCTGATATCCTTGGAAAGCGTCCGACAGAACTCGGCGAGTGTGAAGCACTTCCAGAGAGCCAGATGACGTATAATAGCATCTCCAAGGAAACAAAGAATGGCTCGACATTCCTCGCAGAGATGGAGCACCTCCGCAAAGTACCACAACCCATCCGACGACCAAGTACAAATACATTTTCATACACCCATACACTCACTCCTTCACTTTGGTCAGATGTCAACACACAGAGTACATACCTCGCCCCAGAACTTGCGATGGAGATCACAGGCGAAACAACATACACAACAGATGGCAGCGCTGTATTTCATCCAGATACATCACCAGAATTCGGTGTCTACAAAGGCTCCAGTATTCTCCAAGAAGCGAACACGCCGACTCTCTTTGGAAAAGGTATCGCAAATCAACTTCTCCCCGTCTTTTGCATCCCCACAAACGACGACTGGATAGGCTACTGGGATCGCGTCGAAGATAGAATGTACAAGATTCGACATTGCATGAACATCAAAGGTGTACAGCGAGACCTTCCTCCCTTTGCACCTCAAATCGATCCAGCACTTTTGGCACAAGCCAAAACAGCTGGAATCTCGACGAGTGAACTGACAAGCGTCGTCAAAGGCAGCCTTCCACCATATCGCTTCGCATTCATCATCGAAAAGGCCAAGGAATACGCATCGACAGTACAAAGCTTTGGAGCCGCATTGCTAGGTGCCGTCGAAAAGCGAGACGCAGAAGAACTGGAGGCGCTGCGCCTTGTGCATGAAAAGAATATTCAGCTCCTCTCTCGTAATACACACGATCTGGAGATCAAGCTGGCAAAAGAAGCCATTACCAGTGCACAGCAGCAACAAACATCCGCAAACATGAGAAAGTTGCACTACACACAACTCATCAAAAAAGGCCTCAGCAACGCAGAAAAAACACAAACAAGCAAATCCATCGAAGCCTTCGGGTTTATGCAAGCGTCAAATGCCTTCCAAAACGTTGCTTCTATTGCGGCATTGGTCCCAGACATTGGATTTGCCACGACAATAGAATATGGAGGAACACAATTCAGCCGACATGTGAACAACATAGCAAATGCTTTCCAGGCACACGCAGGACTCCTCAACGCAGAGTCATCAGCTTCGGCACTCCAAGCGAACTTCGAGAGACGTGAACAAGGTTGGAAATTCCAACAAACACTCGCAGACATTGACGTTGAACAAGCAAAGCAACAAATTTTGGTCGCTACAATACAAAAAGATCTCGCACAACACGCCAAAAAGATCTTTGAGGAGAGTATCAAGCAACTTGAAGAACATCGTGCTTTGTTTGAAAAGCACTTCTCTGGATTTGGCTTGTACAACTGGCTGGTATCCCAACTCCAACAACTGTACAGAGAGGCATTTAACAGCGCGCTCTCGATGGCACGCCTAGCTGAATCAGCCTACCGATTCGAAAGAGGCCAAGCTCCAACAATCCCTGTTTCGGCTTCGATGTGGGAGTCTGGAAAGATTGGCTTACTCTCAGGAGAACGACTCCTTCTCCAACTCCAGCACATGGAACGAGAATTTATGCAGTCCAACTACCGAAAAATCGAGGTTGACCAATCTTTCTCACTTGCACAGCTTGCACCGGATGCCTTGCTCGCTCTGCGCCAAGATGGAGAATGCTCCTTCTCCATACCCGAGCTGGCGTTTGACCTGTTCTACCCAGGACATTACCACCGTATGATCAAATCCGCTCGTGTCACGATCCCTAGCGTGACAGGTCCCTACACAAACGTAAGCGCAACATTGTCTCTTACAAACAGCAAAGTCCGAACCCAACCCAATATCGTAGACGCCCTTGACAACGTCCAACTTTCCAGGACTGTTGGTATCGCGACCAGCACAGCGCAAAATGATGCAGGTGTTTTCGAATTTGACTTCAGGGATGATCGCTATATGCCCTTTGAGGGAATGGGCGCTATCAGTACTTGGAACATGAAACTTCCCAAAAATTTTCGACCGTTTGACTACAATACAATCAACGACGTTGTCCTCCATGTCAGCTATACAGCAAAAGAAGACGCCAGCCTGCGAAGCGATGTAGAGCATGCAACCCAACAACTACAAAATAGTATCCTTCATACACTTCAAAATACAGCAACACCGCGCCTAATCAGCTTTAAGCAAGAGTTCTCCAATCTATATCATCGCTTGCAACAAGAGGAAAACCAACCCATCTCATTCATCCTTGAAGACAAGTTCTTTCCCCACCTTTTCCAAGGAAAAGGTATGGCATTACAGAGTGCAGAGCTTGTGCTTCTTGTCGATGATGGTATTGACCCAACAGCACAAAACAGCAACAATGAGGTGACGACCTTTAAGTGCAACAGTCTCACAGTTTCCTCATTCACAAGTGGCGCAATGAGTGGCCCATACCCTGAAAACTACTGGTACGCAGATGTCACAAGCGCATTTGGTACAGATATTCGCAACCTTACACATACACTAACGCTTGAAAACGCTGGTATTCTCGAAAAACAAGGAGTTTCCGGCATCGATGAAACGAAGCTCCTGGATCTCTTCTTGTACGTGACCTTCAAACTGAACTAGACAAACACCCCACACAAGTCCCCTCACTTCCCCCCTATCTCAACAAGTCCATTTCCACTCTGAGTAGAATCTACAGCTCCGTGATCTTTTGTGATCACCCCTGCCAAAGAGCCAAGTATCACCTCCAAAGACAACCACACACATACACAAAGACCTTGTGAATCAAAAACATTCGCAAAAACATTTGCATTCTCAGCAAATGAATCATAAACTACACAGATGTTCAGCCTTCAACAAAAAAGATCCGAAAGGAATAATGACCATGATGCACACAGACACATATTTGAGTGAGACACAACCTGAAACATTAGTGCCTCTTCAAACCTTTCTTGTCCCAAACAAGATAACAGACACGCTCCAACAGCGATCTTGGGTATGAGGAGGTAGACAAATGAACACATGTCATAAAACTGAGGTGCTGATCGCCGAAAGGCAGACAACACTTTACGACATGATGACAGGTCTTTTCGGTTGTCTTGAGGAAAAAATTGATGTTGTTCATAGCGTCGAAGAGACACTTTCGCTCCTGAAAAACTCTTTTCCAACAGCAATTTTTATGGAACGCACACTTTTCTCAGAGACAACGTATGTGGATGAACAAAGCTTCCTACACATGCTCCACTCCCTCTTTCCCAAAACCCGATTGGTGTTGATGGTTAAGACCATCGAACCTCGCACTACGATCGAGCTCTTTCGACAGGGTGTGACAGATGTGTTCATGATGCCCTACAAAAAAGAAGTGTTGAGAGAAAGTCTAGAAAGACTCTCATTACGTCGTCTTTGTCATAGCAAAAGTGAAGAATGCTCACAACAGGAAAACGATTACACAATCACCTTTGCTGATCTGCACATCAATCCGATCGAACGCACTCTCCAAAAAGGGCAGCTTCGCGTACAACTCTCTCCAAATGAGTTATCTCTGCTTGTATGCTTGATCGAACATCATGGGAAAGCTGTCCCCCATGAGTTTCTTGCACTAGAGATGAGCGGAGGCTCCTGCCAGGTAAAAAGCTACCAAGACCTCACCAAAAGGTACGTCCACTCACTGAGAAAAAAGCTCCAACACAATCTTATTTCATCCATCTACATTCAAAGCATACGTGGCGTAGGTTATCGCATACGAACTTTGTAGAGTAGCTCCTGAAAAGTTCGAAAAGTTCGAAAAATAGAACCATAAAACCCCTTCCATTTCCGAACATCATACTTACCTTATACGTATACAACATGAGATCACTACCTATCTCAAGAGGTGATAGAGAGAAGAAAAACATGTCATCAAAAAATCCTATACAATTGGAACAAAACCGACAGAGAACAGAAGAGTTAATCATTCGCTTGGATGAACAGCTCGAAAACATTGGAGAAAAGCTTTCATACCTTGAGTTGGAATTAAGAAACATTCGCTCTCTCACAGCAGGATGGCCCCAAGTACAAGAACAGATAAGGGAGATGCGAGTTCGGTTACAAGAACTACAAATACAAATGGCCAAACTCCCCCAACTCGAGCAACAAATTTCAGATTTGAAGATAGAGTCCAAAGAAACACAACAAACGACAAACAAAGTATTTCAACTCGAAGGAAAATTTGCGATCGCTGTCCTCATCATTGGAACCATCCTAACTGGTCTGATGACATACACAGTTTCGCAAGTCATGAAACAACCACAGGTTGTTATCCAACCAAAAACAAAAGGAAGTACAGATCGATGAAAAATGCACACCAAGAGCTCATACAACGCATCCCAATTCTCCCCTATGAACGAAAAGGGCACGGCGTTACGCGCGACATTAAAGTCAACGAAAAAGTGACCTTACGTCGTTCACAAACAAGTTACTGTAGTGGCGTTGTGTTTGAGTATCTCTACTTGTTGTTACGAAAATACAAAAAGTGGAACACACTGACAAGTTCAACACGAGAAGAGCTCTATCGTTACTGCTATGTCCGTACTGATCTAAGTGATGATTATTTTTGGGGACTACCTGAAGGACTCATCAAACACAGAGTAGCCCACGAAGTGCAACCAGAACAAGTTGACGAAAAGGGTTTTTACTTTGGTCAATTGTATGATTGGAAAGAAGGAGACTCAGAACCGATCCTCGGGCATGCAGTTGTTTGTATCAAACCATGGAAAAACAAAAGCAACAATCCTGCAATATGGACCTTTTCCTCCGATAATATCGCCCTACATAAAACAGGAGAAGATTATTGGTCCGTAGAGCATCCAAGACGCTCTCGAACAAGAGAATGGTATATCGCAAAACTCAACGAATCATGGCTTACCTCAACATAAGGCAGCTACAAGAAAAAAGGCTCGCATATGAAACAACAAATGACATCATTTCAGGACTTTATGTACAGACTCTTTGCCGAGGAGAATGGTGAGCCAGATGATGAAAAGATCCGTAAGTATCTTTCCTTTTTCTTTGGTCTCCTTTTCGCATGTCTTGGTCTGTATGGAAGCCAAACAACAAAAAACTACTGCCTCGCACTCATAGGTTACCTGTGGGGACAATCAGCCGTCTCAGGGCTGATGTCTGAATGGAAAAAAACGAAACAAACGCAACAAAAACAGACAGCTTCACCAAACAATAAAATCACCAAGAAGACGACAACCAAGGAAGATAAATGAATCTCACTCCCAAGGAGACAACATGCAAACATTTTGGATATGGCTCTCGACACAATGGCTCCGTTTCACATCGAAAGAAAAAGTACTCTCTTTGCTCTTGGCGGGGCTGTGTATCACCTTCTGCACTGTTATCCCAGTCATGTCGTACAAACACAGAACGCTCAGGCACACACTTGTACAGACAAAACAAGCCCTTATCGAAGCAAAACAAGTGAATGAAATCCTTCAGCGAAGAAAAGTCATCGAAGCCCTCAAGGTCAAACAACACAAGGTCGCACATGTGCTTTACAAAACGCTACAACGCTCTAGGACACTAAAACAATCAAAAAAAAACCTCATCGAACGTATGAAGAAAACATTCCAGGCCTTTGATGATATCCAAAGAACAATTCGTTTGATCGAAGAAAAAGGCCGAAAAGAAGCACAGCGGATCAGACACCTTAAACTAGATGAACAAATCAAAGAAATACAAAAAAGGAGCAAGCAATGGACATCACAACCATAACACTCAATAAAACGAACTCCGTAAAAGAAGCGCACAGGGAAAAGACCTCTTCAACAGTCTACGTTCACGCTTTGTGGATAACCTTGGGCTATCTCACATACCTTCATACGCTCCAACCCGCCTATGCCAAACCAAACACACCCAAAAGACAAAAGTCATCAACAACAAAGAAAACCAACCTACGTCCCATCACACTTTGGTACAAAGGAACACCATTTATCTCCTACGCAGAACATGACCACAAAAAGATTCTCATGCGCCTTGAACAGGGAAGACACGCGATCTCCACACTCAAATACTTTCGACAAAAAGACAAACAATACAAACACGCCAAAATAGTCTTCTCAAAATTACAAAGCCTCCTCGTCCAAATCGATACAAACATGGCACGAATCAAAAAACAACATGCAACGCAACGCACCATCACAAACAATATCATCCAACAAAAGGATGCATTGCTCTCACTCAAAGAGAAACAATACATCCACCTCCAAAGAAAATTTCGCCCCCTCCACCAACAACCCATTTTTTGGCTTGGAATTGGTGCCGCAACACTTACAGGGATAGGCGTAGGCATTGGTCTCGGCGTCATTCTTCACACAAACGTACGATAGGAGTCCGCATCATGTACAAAAACAAACAACCTATGATATCGATGAAACGACAGCATACAAAAGCCTCCTTACCAAAAGGCGGTGGTGCCATCCGTGGCATGGATAAAAGTGTTACAGTCCAGACAATCACAGGGACAACGATCGTACCGGAACAGTAGTCTTTTTTCATACTTTAGCGTTTTAGAACTCAAGAGTTCGGTGGCAAAAACGAGCGACTTTTCCCAAGATCTGATCAGCCGTTTTGGTCCATACAAATGGTTTGGGGTTATCGTTTGTATGTTCGATATATTCGAATACTCCATCTTCAAGAGCAGAAACACTGCTGTATACTCCTCTGTCCAGTTGTCTCCGTTGTAGTAAGGAAAACCACAGCTCGATCTGGTTGAGCCAGGAAGAGTGTGTTGGTGTAAAATGAAGGTGGAACCGGGGGTGACGGAGAAGCCACTGCTTTGTCTCTGGTGATTTGTGGA
>MDTD01112517.1_pt1 | contig 14113 bp, 12 predicted proteins | sample 811221 | NCBI WGS metagenome assembly MDTD01 (sample SAMN05326646, study PRJNA326480) | marine metagenome | isolation source: seawater | place: Pacific Ocean: South West | collected 2011
TCTCATGATAACTTATCCCTCAACACATGGTGTGTTTGAATCTTCCATTCAAGAAATAACCAAAACAATTCATGAATATGGAGGTCAAGTTTACATGGATGGGGCTAATATGAATGCTCAAGTAGGCCTTACCAACCCTTATACTATTGGTGCTGATGTGTGTCACTTAAACCTACATAAAACATTTGCCATTCCTCATGGAGGAGGCGGTCCTGGTGTAGGTCCAATATGTGTAGCTAAACACTTGGTTCCTTTCTTGCCTAATAACCCAATTATCAATGTTAGCAGTAGTCTTGGTGTCAAATCAATTTCAGGTGCCCCGTGGGGATCTGCTCTTGCTTGCATCATTTCTTATGGATACATTAAGATGTTGGGGCCCGGCGGACTGAAATCATGTACTGAAAGTGCAATTCTAAATGCCAATTACATAAAAAATAGAATTGAAAAGCATTATCAAATTCTCTATAAAGGTGAACAAGGTAGGTCGGCCCATGAACTGATAGTTGATTGTAGGCCCTTTAAAGAGAATGGAATTGAAGTAATGGATATTGCTAAAAGGTTAATTGATTATGGATTTCATGCACCAACAGTTTCATTCCCAGTTCCAGGAACCATGATGATTGAACCAACTGAAAGTGAAAATTTAGATGAAATAGATCGCTTTTGTGATGCTATGATTGCAATCCGAGCAGAAATTGATACTTGTAAATTAGGGGACCAAAATAATTTACTCAAAAATGCACCACACACTGTGAAGATGATAACTAAAAAGTGGGATTTACCCTATTCAATTGAAGACGCAGTTTTTCCACTTCCATTTGTTGAAGAAAATAAATTTTGGCCCGCAGTTAGAAGAGTTGATGATGCTTACGGAGACAGAAATTTAGTTTGTACATGTTCTCCTATTGAAACATATATTGAAAACTAGGTTCTTAATTTTAAGTTTGTTAATTTGCGTTTGAAAGAAACCCAGATGTCAATTCACATAACAGGAAGCGGATCTTATATCCCAAAAATTGTAAAAAAAAATAAAGACTTCTTAGAGGTCAACTTCTTAAATCCAGATGGATCTGAATTTAATGTTTCCAACGAAGTGATCATAAAAAAATTCCAATCCATAACAGGTATCAAGGAGAGAAGATATGCAACCAATAGCGAATCAACATCAGACTTAGCATTCAAAGCTGCAAAAAATGCAATTAGTGATTCTGGTTTAAATATTGAAAGTTTAGATTACATAATAGTTGCCCATAATTTTGGAGATATAGCTCACAATAATATTCAAACTGATATACTTCCCAGTATCGCCAGTAGAGTTAAAAATAAGTTAAGAATTAAGAATCCTAATTGTGTCTGTTATGATATAATTTTTGGATGCCCTGGTTGGATTGAGGGTGTTATTCAAGCAAAAGCATTTATCTCCTCTGGTTTGGCTAAGAAATGTCTTGTGATCGGGGCCGAGACCCTTTCTCGAACATATGATTCAAATGACAGAGACTCTATGATCTACTCTGATGGAGCAGGTGCTACTATTATTGAAGAAAAAAAGGAAAATAAAGGTGGAATTTTATCTCACAAGTCATGTACTTTCTCCAATGATGAAGCTTATTATTTGTTCTTAGGTAAATCTTTTGACAATCGAAGTAATGGTAACGATAAATACATGAAAATGCATGGCCACAAGATTTATGAATTTGCAATTAGTCATGTTCCAAAAGCTCTGAAAGATTGTTTGGAGTTGAGCGGAAAAAAAATAAATGATGTAAAAAAAATTTTCTTACATCAAGCCAATGAAAAAATGGATCAAGCAATTGTCGATAGATTCTATAAACTTTACGATCTCAAAACACCAGATCACATAATGCCAATGTCTATCGAAAAACTTGGAAATAGCTCAGTTGCAACAATTCCAACACTTTTGGATCTTGTAAAAAAAAACAAGTTAGAAAATCACGAATTAAGAACAGGTGATTTGATCTTATTCGGAAGTGTTGGGGCCGGTATGAATGTTAATGCAATAACCTACCAAATTTAACTAACCAACATATCGGCGATCTATTTGAACAATATTTTTAACTTTGGTAAAGTACAATGTTTTATCTAGATGACATAGGAAGATATTTCATAATGATAAAATTATCATTCATGAAGCCGAGCAAATTTAAAGTTCTCAAAAGACTGATTTTTAAAGAAATCAATGACTTAATAATAGAATCAATTCCTATTGTTGTTATCTTGTCTTTTTTTATTGGAGGGGTTGTAGCAATTCAAACTGCTTTAAACTTAAGTAGCCCTCTTCTTTCAAAAACTTTGATTGGTTTTGCAACAAGACAATCTGTTATATTGGAGTTTGCACCAACATTTATGTCTATAATTATGGCTGGAAAAGTTGGATCGTATATAACATCTAGCATTGGAACAATGAGGGTAACAGAACAAATAGACGCACTAGAAGTTATGGGAATTAATCCAATCAATTATCTAATTTTTCCTAAAATAATTGCAATGCTTTTTTATCCATTTGTCATAACTATAGCAATGTTTATCGCAATATTTGGCGGTTACTTAGCTATGGCCTTTGCTGGTGTGCCAAGTGAAGCCTTTATAACGGGTATACAAATGGATTTTATTCCCTTTCATATCTTTTACTCATATGTTAAAACATTGTTGTTTGCATTTATTTTGGCAACGGTTCCCTCCTATCACGGATTTTACATGCGAGGAGGAGCATTAGAGGTTGGAAAAGCTAGTACAACTTCATTTGTCTGGACCTCTATAATTATCATCATTGTAAACTTTACAGTAACCCAATTATTACTCAGCTGATGATAGAAGTGAAATTTATAAATAAATCTTTTGAGGGGAATCCTATTTTAAATGATGTATCCGCAAAATTTGAACAAGGAAAAACTAATTTAATAATTGGGCAAAGTGGATCTGGAAAAACGGTGTTACTAAAGTGTCTTTTAGGCTTACATGAACCTGACAATGGTGAAGTTTTATTTGATGGCATTTCAACAAGTGAAATGACTGAAAGTCAAAAAACTTTCCTCAGAAGAGATATGGGTATGGTATTTCAGGGTAGTGCTTTATTTGATTCCATGACTGTACTTGAAAACGTAATGTTTCCTCTTGTAATGCTGACTGAAAAAAACCATGATGAAATTATTGAAATTGCTCAAAATGTAATTAAAAGGGTTGAGCTTGAAAATGCATTTTCAAAACTTCCCTCAGAACTCTCTGGCGGAATGCAAAAAAGAGTTGCTATTGCCAGAGCTATTGTGATGAACCCTAAATATTTATTTTGTGATGAACCGAACTCAGGTTTAGACCCCAAAACTGCAATAGTCATTGATAATCTAATACAAGAAATTACTAAGGAATATAATATTACAACTGTTATTAATTCCCACGATATGAACTCAGTCATGGAAATCGGTGAGAAAATTATTTTTTTAGTTAAGGGTACAAAAAAATGGGAAGGATCTAATAAAGATATTTTTTCCACAGATAATGAATCAATTACAGATTTTGTTTACTCATCTGAACTACTAAAAAAAGTTAAAAAATCTATTTAACTTATCAAGTAATGTTATATCCAGGGTATATTATAACATACATTAATATCCATCATTATTTATTAGTTGTTTTTTTGATTTTCTTTAAGTTCTATTAATTCTTTTTTGAGAATTTTTATTTCCTGATTTTTATTAACTAGTTTGAGGGAATCTATAGTCCTTTTCAACAGTAGAACTTTTTTTTCGTCTTCCAAATCAATTACGTTTGAATTTTGTAGTATAAGTAACTTTGTCTTGGATAAATAAGGATAAGTCAATAGTTTTTGATTTAAATCATTGATCATCTGTGGAGATAAAATTTCCATTCCAAAAGTATTAATTGTAATTTCTGATTCTTTATCACTCCATGGCCAATAGGTTTTTTCGGAATTGGAATCATAGTTTTTGTTTGCGTTAGCAAATAGAAGTTCTTGATTCTTAAATCCTTTAAATTCATTTCTCATAAAATTGTTAGCACTTGTTTCAAAATTTGACTTATTCAGGACACCAAAAAAAGTAAACAAAGCAGGAATTATCATTAAAATTGAAAAAAAAGCAATGACTCTTGATACCAATGACCTTTTTCTAGAGTTAGCATAATTGATCATGGGAAAGCCCAAAAATTTAATAACCAAATAAGTTGCTAAAATGATATAAAGAGTATTTATAAGGAATAAATACATTGCACCCAAAGAATAGTCAAAATTCCGAGTTGCTAGCCCAAAACCAACAGTGCAAAGTGGAGGCATCAAAGCAGTTGCAATCGCTACACCAAAAATAACAGAGGACACAGTTCCTTTTTTTGTTCTTGCGATAATTAATGCCAACCCTCCAAAAAAAGCAATTAAAACATCTCTAATATCTGGCTTTGTTCTAGAAAGAAGCTCGGAAGATTCTTCTCTCAGTGGAAAAAAGGAGAAAAACAAAAAAGCAGTAAAAACACTAAGTAAAACCATTACAATAAAATTTAGTGTTGATTTTTTTAATGTTTCGATATCATTGATAGCTATTGCCATACCAAAACCTAAGATAGGTCCCATGAGAGGAGAAATTAACATTGCACCGATAACAACAGGAATTGAATTAGCATTTAACCCAACAGATGCAACAAAAATTGAGCAAACTAATATCCATGCAGTGGCTCCTTGAATTGAAACGTCATTTTTTATTGAAATTATTGTAGAATCTCTATCCGTTTGTGATTTAAAATCAAGAATTTTTTTAAAAAAACTAAACAGTGACTTGTCACTGTTTAATTTGTTCTCTGACGACTCTTTGTTTAATCTGTTAAGGTCTTCATCTGAAAAATCAAATTTTGATTCCATTATTTAATTTGTTTTAGACCTGTTAGATCTGATGAACTTCTGATCTTGGCCCCAAGACCATCAATCATTTTTATTTTATACTTGTTACAAATTACTGTTTCTGGTACCTCATCTGTTGAACGATCACCTCCATTTGCAAAAATATCAGGTCTTATTTTTTCTAAGGACTTGCATACTGTCTTATCTTTATCGATTGACAGAAAAACTTCATCCACCATTTTTAAATTCCTAACAATTTCTAGTCTGTCGTTTTCATCCATAAAAGGCTTGCCTTTTTTTATTTTACATTGATAGTTACTGTTAACAATAACAATTAAGTAATCACCTTGACTCTTTGCTAATTTTAAATATTCTAAATGACCAATATGTAAAGGGTCAAAATATCCGCTAACAGCAACTTTTTTCATAATGTTTTTTTACTTTGGTAATTGGAGAGAATAAATACTTGTTTCCACTTTTTATGTCAAGACAAATATATCTTTTTCTAACTTTGCCCAAATTCTTGAAAACTCTATTGTCACCATATTTAAAAAACTCATTTATAAAAATATCTTTTAAAAATTTTTTGTTATACTCGCTTGAATCATATTTACTAAGTTCGATTGCAAGTTCTAAGTCTGAGTCAGTTGATGCCTTAGGATTTTTAAAGTATTTATGAAGATTAATAAGGATTTTCTTTGGAAAAATTTTTTCGGTTAACAATGGTAACATAAGTTTTTTGAATTCGAATTTCCACTCTTTTCCATGTGGTTTTACTTTTTTAATATAATATTTATCAACAAAATAATGAGATAATTCATGAATTAATGTAATCAAAAATCTGTAATGATTTTGAGTTTTATTCAAAGTTATTTGACAAAATCCATTACGATGCTTTCTAAAATCTCCATATTTAGATTTTCTTTTGTTAACTAATTTAATTTCAAGTTCAGTATTTAAAAGTATTTTTTCTACGTAATTGGTTGAAGTGTTGGGGATGTAGTCAAGAATTTTATTAAATTTCATGGATTTGAAATTGAAATGGGAATTGTCTTCCCGTTAAATAACTTATAATCCTCAGTCGCAAATTTATATATATAACTTGCCATTTTTTCCGCGCTAATTTGGGCTTTGTAGCCTGGGAAAGCTTCTTGCAACATTTCTGTTTGAACAGCTCCTAAAGCCAAATTATTAAACTTGACTCCAATATCTTTAAACTCTTCAGCTAACATTTCAGATAATAAGTTTAATGCTGCTTTACTAGATGAATAAGCGCTAAGCCCTGGAAATTTACTTGACCCTGAAATTCCACCTATACTACTAATGTTAACGACATTTGCCTCTGAGTCAAGAAATTTAAATAATTGATTTATTAAAATTGCAACCCCAAAAACATTTACAGAATATACTTTTACAAAATCTTCAAAAGTTGTCTCTAAAAATGGTTTATTTATTAAACACCCAGCATTATTAATTATTAAGTCAATTTTTTTAAACCTTTTGGATATATGTCCCACAGCTTTTTGAATGGATTTTTCGTTTGATATATCCATATGTAATGAATGTACGTTTTTAAGATTTAAATCTGTAACAGTTTCAAAGTTTCGAGTTAATGATAATACATTAAAATTATTATTACTGAAAATTTTTAAAAGTTCTAATCCTATTCCTCTACTTGTTCCAGTAATTACGACGTTTTTCATAATCGCATTTTAAACAAGCATTGTTACAGGGTTTTCAATAAAACCTCTGAGGGTTTCGAGAAATTCTGCTCCCGTAACTCCATCAACAGTACGGTGATCACATGCTAATGTTAGCTTCATTGTATTGCCAGGTTGAATTTTTTCATCAATTAAAACAGGTTTTTTAATGATACTACCAACGGAGAGGATTGCAGAATTAGGTTGATTAATAATCGACGTGAATTCTTGAATTCCAAACATTCCAAGGTTAGAAATAGTAAATGTACTTCCTTCCATTTCTTCGGGTTTTATTTTTTTTTCACGAGACCTTAATGCTAAATCTTTAATTTCAGTGCCTATTTGAGTTAATGACTTTTCGTTAGCATTTTTTACGACAGGAACAATAAGACCATCAGCAACACCAACAGCAACACCAATGTTTATATGATAATTTAATCTTGTCTTCTCTAAGTACCACTGTGAGTTAACTTTGGGATGCTTTTTTAATGAAATTGCACAGGCTTTTACAATGATATCATTGAAGGATATTTTGGAGTCTGGAAGAGTATTATACTGGGCTCTAAAAGCTATTGCATTATCCATGTTGAATTCTACACTAAGATAATAGTGTGGAGCTGAAAACTTGGACTCTGAAAGCCTTTTTGCTATTGCTTTTCTCATTTGTGAGTTCTCAACATCCTCAAAACTTTCATTGGACTCTAAAACTTTATGGTCAATAATTATATCATTTTCAATTCTCTGATCTGATTTGTTTTGGTAACTATCTAAATCCGATTTTATTATTCTCCCATTTTCACCACTTCCTTTCACAAGTTTTAAATCAATATTTTTTTCTAAGGCAATTTTTTTAGCAAGAGGTGATATAAAAACTCTTTGTTCTTCATTATCATTTTCATTTTTATCAGTATTTATTTTTGGAGTTTCATTTTCATCGTCATTTTCAGCGCCAACAGCTTTGTTTATAGATTTTGGTTCTAAGTCTCCGTTTAAAAGGGCAGAGCTAAAATCAGCATTTTCATCTCCGATAATTGCTAGTAAACTGTCAACATTAGCTGTTTCACCCTCTTTAATTCCAACGTAAAGAAGTGTTCCTTCATAAAAAGATTCAAATTCCATAGTAGCTTTATCAGTCTCTATCTCAGCTAAAATGTCGCCTTCTTTAACTTTTTCACCTACATTAACCAACCATGATGAGACTGTTCCCTCTTCCATGGTATCACTCAATCTCGGCATTCTAATTATTTCAAATTTTTTAGAAGATTCTACATTCCTTTCTTCAACTTCAGTATTGGTTTCATTATTATTTTTTTCAGACTCATTGATTTGATCAACTAGATCTAATTGGGCACTATCAACTTTGGGGTTGGGGTTTAGCAGCATGGAAATATCCTCATCCTTTTCGCCAATAATTGCAAGTAATGTATCAACTGCCGCGGTCTCTCCCTCATTAATTCCGATGTGTAACAATACCCCTTCATGAAATGATTCAAATTCCATAGTAGCCTTATCTGTTTCGATTTCAGCTAAAATATCTCCTTCACTAACTTCATCGCCAACATTTACCAACCATTTAGCAACAACTCCTTCTTCCATGGTATCACTCAGTCTTGGCATATTAACAACTTGTGCCATTTAATTTAATTTATGTTTTAAAAATTTATAATTCTTTTCTTCATACACAGCGTCATACATCACATTTATTTCAGGATAAGGCGACTTTTCAGCAAACTTTTCACATTCAGAGACCTCACTTTTAACAATTCTGTCAATATTTGATAATTCCTGATCGGTTGCAAAATCGTTATCCAGAATAATTTTTTTAACTTGAGATATTGGATCTATTTTTCTATATTCATTAACCTCTTCTTTTGTTCTGTATTTCTGTGCGTCAGACATAGAATGTCCTCTGTAGCGATACGTTTTCATTTCCAAAAAGCTTGGCCCTTCTCCTTTTCTTGCTCTTTTAATTGCTTCATCAAGTGCCTCAGCAACTTTTACTGGATTCATTCCATCAACAGGACCACATGGCATCTCATAACCAAGACCTAGTTTCCAAATATCTGTATGATTTGCTGTTCTTTCAACGGATGTTCCCATAGCATAACCATTATTCTCAACGATGAAAACCACTGGAAGAGCCCACAGCATCGCCAAATTCAATGTTTCGTGCAATGAACCCTGACGAACCGCTCCATCTCCCATAAAACAAAGTGTTACGGCTTCACGTCCAAAATATTTATCACCGAATGCCATACCTGCACCAAGTGGAATCTGCCCACCTACAATACCATGACCTCCATGAAATCGGTGTTCTTTGGAAAAGATATGCATAGAGCCACCAAGACCCATTGATGTACCAGTTGATTTTCCATACAACTCAGCCATTACCTTTTTTGGATCAACACCAAGTCCTATGGGCATAACATGATTTCTGTAAGCAGTAATCATTCTATCTTTGGACATATCAATAACGTGCAAAGCACCTGCCAAAACAGCCTCTTGCCCGTTGTAGAGGTGTAAAAAACCTCTTACTTTCTGTTGAATGTAGACAGCTGCCAATTTGTCTTCAAACTTTCTCCAAAAAAGCATATCATGATACCATTTTAAATAAGTTTCTTTATTAACTTCCCTCATAACTATAGATAAATTTTTGAAACCATAGCGTTTATTCTGTAAAGTTAATATATCTAAACAATTGTAAGAAATAAAACTAGTAAATTAGAAAAAATTGTAGGTAAATGAGAACCTTAATGTATTTTCCAAAGGACTAACGATGTTGGAAGTTGATAAAAGGTATGATAAATCAATGCTGAAATCTTCAAGCTGAAATCCAGTACCGAATGTTAAATATTTTCTTGCACCTTTCATTTCATTTTCATTAAAATACCCAGCCCTCAATGCGAAATTATCATTGTAAACATATTCAAAACCGACAGCTAACGTAAATTCTTTAAGTTCCTCACTAAAACCATCTGGTGCATCACCAAAAGATTTAAACATTCCTGAGAGAAAATTAACATCTGATTGTTTGTATCCAACAATATCATTATTCGAATCATATATAGGTTCACTTGGTGAAGGAACTAATAATTTATTTAATTCTAAGTTTACTGACAATTTGTTAGATGAATCAAAAATAAAATCAAAAGCACCCCCAACTTTCAAATTGGTTGGGATGAAATTCTTCCGACCTAGTTCTTCATATTTCATTCTTGGTCCAATATTAGAAATATTAAAACCAGCTCTCCAAATACCATCAAAATTATTGTAAGATTTTTGATCAGACTGGAAGAAACCTGAGATATCTACTGCAAAAGAACTGGCAGAATCTGAATCAGCATCTACTGTTTGTAATTTTACATCAGACATCAAAAATCTTGCACTAACTGCCAATGCGAAATACTCACTTAATTTCAAAGAATAAGATGCATCGAGTGTAAATTCATTTGGGTTTTCTAAAATTGGTATGTCCTGAGGATTTTGAATAATATCAATATCACCAAGACTAAAGTACTTAAAACTAGCAGACCAAGCACTTCGCTGGTCAATTACATTATAAAAATTAACATTTGTTAAAAATACATCATTTACTATTTTACTTAAATAAGGAGTATAACTTATCCCAACAGATGATAGTTTGTCACTAAAAACATATTTTGATGGATTCCAATGTTGAGAAAAAGCATCTGGTGTTGTAGCTACACCTTGTTCACCTAGTCCAGAGGCTCTAGCATCCGCCGATATCATTAAAAATGGAACAGCTGTTGTTATCACCCTCCGATCTTGAGAATGCAAAAGATGGGAAGCAATTAGAAATAAAATAAGTATGTAATTTTTATTTAACATTTATTTAAAAACGTTAAATATAAATAATTATTATTTTTAGAGCGTTTTGCTTCAAAAAAATTAGTTTATTTAAAGTATTTGCTATCTTGCAAAATATTTAAAGTAAAATGAATAGACTTAACTTATCCAAACTTTTAATCTTCGTCTTCATGATTTCATTGATCATTGGATGTAATAAAAACTCTGTTAAAGGTGGCAAAAATAGTTCCCAAGCGACTGGCTGGAAAATTAATTCAAAAGATGGAGGCTTTCAAAGTGCTGCAAAATATAAAGGTCAACCAGCAGGCCCAGGACTGATTTTCATTGAAGGAGGAACCTACACAAAGGGAAATGTTAAGGATAATGTTATGAGAGATTGGAACAATTCACCAACACAACAATATGTGAGGTCTTTTTTCATTGATGAGACCGAAGTTACAAATGAGATGTATGGTGAATATTTATACTGGATGAAAGCCGTATTTGCTGAAAATTTTTCAGATATTTATAAAGCAGCTCTTCCAGATACATTAGTCTGGAGAAATCCACTTGGTTTCAATGAAGACATGGTTATAAACTACCTGAGACATCCCGCGTTTCAACAGCATCCAGTAGTTGGGGTAACCTGGCAGCAAGCTGTTAATTTTGCTAAATGGAGGACTGATAGGGTTAATGAACAGATTCTAGTAAACGAAGGTTTCATAAGAGAAGGTGCTATTATTCCCGATAGCATAACAGACGGATACACATTTAACAGTAAAGCATACCTTTTAGATCCATCAAGTGCTTATGGCGGAAAAATGAATCAGCTCGCTAGTGATAAATCCAAAGAAACAAACGAAGACGGTGAAGAGAAAATTGAATATGCTACGAGAGAAAAAGGCATTTTACTTCCTGAATATAGACTCCCAACTGAGACAGAGTGGGAGTACGCGGCACTAGCACTTAAAGAAATTAGACAAGAAAATATTTACCGTGGTAAAAAGAAGTTTCCATGGGACGGTGAATACACCAGATCAGGAAAAAAGAAGAATTTAGGAGATCAATTAGCTAATTTTAAGCTTGCTGACGGTGATTACGGAGGAATTGCTGGTTGGTCCGAGGTTGGTTCTGGAATTACTACCTCTGTAAGATCATATCCTCCAAATGATTTTGGTCTTTATGGAATGGCAGGTAACGTTGCAGAATGGGTAGCTGACGTTTACAGACCAATTATTGATGAAGAAGCAAATGATTTCAATTACTACAGAGGAAATGTTTACAGAAACCCTGTTATCGGAGAGGATGGGAAATTAATTACAGTTGACGTTGAAAATGCAAGTTATGATGTCCTCCCAGGTGCTCTTTTAGAAGAAGTTCAAAAAACTGAAGATTTGAAGGATAGGGTAAACTACTCCACAGGTGACAACAGAAATTTTAATGATGGTGATAGAAATTCTGTAAGGGATTTCACTCTAGAAGGTGATTACAAACGAATGTACAATTCCCCTACCGGAGATGATGGTGAAGAAAGGACAACACTTGTAGATGATCAAGCTAAGGTTTACAAAGGTGGGTCTTGGCTAGATAGAGCATATTACTTAGACCCTGGTCAAAGAAGATATTTGCCTGGAACTATGACTACTAATTTTATTGGATTCAGATGTGCGATGTCCTATCTTGGAGAATCTAGGATTTCAGAAAAACCAAAAAGATAACTTCTTCATTACTGTCCAAAAAGTTTACATAAATAAATGGACATTCGAAAATTACATGACTTTTTTTTAAAATGTGAGAGTATATGTATTGATACAAGATCTAATTGTAAAGGTTCATTATTTTTTGCTTTGAAGGGAAGTAATTTTAATGGCAATGATTTTGCGCTTGAAGCAATTTCTATGGGAGCAAATTATGCAATTGTTGATGAAAGCTCTATTGATCATCCTAAATGTTTTTTAGTTGATGATGTTTTAGAATCTCTTCAAAAACTTTCAAATTTTCATAGAAAAAAATTAAAAAAAACCAAAATAATTGCCTTGACTGGAAGTAATGGTAAAACTACCACTAAAGAGCTCATAAGTTGTGTTTTAAATACAACCTACAAAACTAGTTCAACCATAGGAAATTTAAATAACCACATAGGTGTACCATTGTCTTTGCTAAATATTAATGATGATACTGAATTTGCTGTTATAGAAATGGGTGCAAATCATCAAGGAGAAATATCTTTACTGACAAAATTGGTGGAGCCTGATTTTGGACTTATCACCAATTTTGGAAAAGCTCATCTTGAGGGATTTGGAGGTATAGATGGAGTTATTAAAGGCAAAAAAGAACTTTATAGATGGTTATTAAAAAATCATAAACCGATTATTATTAATTATGATGACCCTATTCAAAAAAAACATATTAATAGCAAATCCATAACCTATGGAAAAAACAAGTCTGCAAATTTTGTTTTTTCTCAAAAAGAAAACGAACTAATAGAATTTAAATATGAGGATAAAAGCATTCAAAGTAATTTAATAGGTGATTATAACTTCTATAACCTTATTTGCGCTTCAGCAATTGGACTTTACTTTAATATTGATTTTGAAAAAATTAGATCCTCAATCAAAAACTACAATTCAAAAAACAACAGATCAGAAATTCGTTTATTAAATGAAACAAAAATAATTTTAGATGCTTATAATGCAAACCCTACAAGTATTTTAGCAGCAATTGAATCGTTTGTTAAACTCCCAGGATCTAAAGCACTTATTCTTGGAGAAATGTTAGAGTTAGGAAAATTTTCAAAAACAGAGCATCTGAAGATAATAAACAATCTTGAAAAACTGAAAATTAAATCCTTTTTAGTAGGTAATGGTTTTTTCAATTTGAAGAAACATAGCCCCTATCTATTTTTTTTTAAGACAAAACAAGACCTAATGGATAAATTTCCGATTGAAAAAATAAAATCAAAAAATATTTTAATAAAAGGATCTAGATCCTTAGAAATGGAAAAGATACTAGAAAAAACCTAAGTATTTGATGGTTCTTTTTCCATTGCATTATAAATAACTAAAATTAATAGGCCAAATAAAATTCCCGAAATTATCAATAAAATACTTGATAATCCCGTAGCAGAGAAGGATAGTCTAAGTAATATAGTTGAAATAATGAAACCAGTGTTTCTGATTAGTTGGCTATATCTTTCAGTATATTGAAAAGAAATCAATAAAATAAAAACATCTACCACTATCAGCAGAGTAAAAAATTCATTAAAAAACAAGTAATTAAGATCTTGATCAAAAGTGTTTGTAATCAATGAAGTAAAAATCCAATCATAAAAACTCAATGCACAAATTGTAATTAAAATTGGTAATAAAACAATACTTAAAAGTTTTTTTGAAGCGATAAAACGATCTAATTTGTCAGAGACAGGTTTTTTCGGAAGATTTTCCTTTGCCATTCTAAATAGATAAATCAAAAAGAAAATAACTACTATACCAACAAGATCATAAATTAATTGAAGATTATATTGGTTATCAAACCAATTAGATTGCAAATCAACTAAAGGAATATCTCCAAAAATTTTTCGTATAACAATTAACGATATTATTTCAAATTGTTTACCAATTGCTGTTGTAAAAGACCTTGGAATATAAAATATTAAAAGATAAGCCTCATAAATTAATATAAATGAAAAAGGCGTATACAAAGCAGAAATAGGATTCGATAGTAATTTGGAATCTATGTGACTTAA
>MDTD01061686.1_pt1 | contig 14112 bp, 12 predicted proteins | sample 811221 | NCBI WGS metagenome assembly MDTD01 (sample SAMN05326646, study PRJNA326480) | marine metagenome | isolation source: seawater | place: Pacific Ocean: South West | collected 2011
ATATGTATTATCTAAATCATCTGTATCAGTTAAATTTATAGAAATAGAGTCTGCTGGTCCTAAAATATATTCATAATTATATTCATAAATATTTGAAAATTTTTTAATTTTGTAATCGACTTCTTCTACTTTTCTCTTATTGTAAAAATCAATATCCATCTCAGATAAGGAATTAATACTGACAATATTTATACCAACATCCTTAATTGAGTATTCACTTTCTATTATTTTTTTACTTGCTTTTTTTTTACTAGGAGATTTGTTTATACCTGGCAATGATACACAGCTGTTTAAAAAAAATATGAATACGATAAAATATTTTGATAAATTTTTAACACCGTTCATATTGATAGTAATATAACAAACAAATAAACCTTCAAATAATTTGAATAGCAAAAACGAGTTAAATTATGGATATTTTTACCTGATATTTAGCTAATTATTGAATTTATTGTATAAAAGAAATAAAAAACATATTTAACATGATTGATAGAATTAACTCACTAATTAACATTTTTGATGTTGGGGATTTAAAATTTTTCTTTTTAGTTGCAAAGAAAAATATTAAAAATCTATTCACTCTATCTTTAATATTCTCATTATTAGTTTTTTTAATTTCATCAAACCAAGAAAAAAAATTCATTAGTAAAGCCACAATAGTTATTGAGCCAGATGATAATAAAATTGTAAATATTGAGGAGGTTTACTCAATAGAAGCACAAAGTAATAGAATAAATAATCAGATGGCAATATTAAAAAGTGATGAAGTCCAAGAGTATATTGTCAAAGACAAAAAAAATTCAATGAAATTTAAAAACTTATATTCTGAAAATAAACAAAACTTTTTTCAAAGAATATTTACTAAGAAGAAAAATATTGATGAAGAATTTTTAAAAATAATTCTAACTGAAAACTTTTCTGTAAAAAATATACCTAGAAGCGATGTTCTCGAATTATCATTTATTTCTACAAACCCAAAAATTTCACAACTTGCTTTAATATCTATCATCGATTCTTATCAGAGATATGAAATTGATAGTAAAATTAGAATAACAAATTATGCAAATCAAAAAATTACCGAAAGATTAAAAGAATTAGTTGCACAAATGGATGTTGCTCAAAAAAAACTCTCTAACTATAAAAGAGAGAATAATTTAGTAGACACAGGAAATGTCAAAGAGTTAAAAATAAAAGAGATACAATCAATATCTTCAAGAATAGTAGATGCAAAAAAAAATTATCAAGAACAACAAAATGATTTGCTATCAATAAAAGTAGCAGATGGTGATGTGGATGCATTGCTAGCGATAAAAGATTTAAGATCAAGAGATGAAATATCAAATATCAAAGCAAGCTTAACTGCTAATGAAAGTAATATTCAATCTTTATCTTTAATATATACTGATAAGCATCCTAAAATAATTCAAGCTAATGATTTAAATGAAAATCTTAAAGTTCAATTAAAAGACATTCTAGATGAAAATATTCAACAAAAAGCTTTTGAATTAAGTAATCTTGATAATTTTATAAAATTATCTGAAGAAGAGCTCCAAAAAGCAACTGATGATCTTAGAATTATAGAAGAAAAAGAAGCAGGGATGTTAAAATTTTCTAGAGAAGTTGAAAGTAGTAGAAAGTTATACGAGTCATTTTTACAAAGAGTTAAAGAAACTAACGAAGCACAAAACTTACAGGTATCAAGATTAAAAGTTATTGAAACACCAAATTTACCTTTAAGTCCTTTCTCACCTCAGCCAGCAAAAAATTTTATTTTAGCATTTTTAATTTCATTTTTTGGAGTTTATGGATTGTTATATTTTAGAGAAATGAATTCATCTATAATTAAAAGCCCAGAAGCTATAGATTCTTTAAATATACCTCAAATAGGAATTCTGCCTAGAGTAGACAAATTGAAAAGAGGATATCACATACTACAGATGTTCGTTGAAGATGGTGCATCAAGTTTCGCAGAAGCAATTAGGTCTTCAAGAGCAACGATAGAGTCGAAATATCTTAAAAATAAAAGCTACATGGTTACTTCGTCAAACCCCTCCGAAGGTAAAACTACATTTGCTTTTAATCTTGCACTTTCTCTAGAAAAAGCAAATAAAGTATTATTTATTGAGGCAGATATTAGAAGACCATCAGTTCTAAATGGTTTTTATCAATTTGATAGAGAAATTTTAGGTTTAGGAGAAATAATTACAGGTAGTGCACAATTAAATGAGGTAATATTTAAGGTCCCGGGTACAGATTTAGATATTATTACATCAGGCGAAAAGAGATTTGATATGTCTGATATCGTCAATAAAGAACAAGTTAAAAAATTTTTAGATGTTTTAAAAATTGAATATGATTACGTTATCGTGGACTCTCCACCGGTTCAACCAGTGTCAGACACACTAATTTTATGCCAAGCATCAGATTATAATTTATTCGTTATTAGATCTGAGGAAACAAGAACATCATCATTCATGTCATCAATAAAAAAAATACAAAACGTTGGTGCAAAAATAAATGGAATAGTTATTAATGATTTAGATACGTCTAAAGATAGTTATTACAGTTACTATTATAGTTATTCACCTGAGTATTATACAAAAAGTTAATAATGTTTCGGCTTGAAAAAGTTTTTCAAAACGATGACTCTGGTTTTATTTTATTTTCAAACTTTATTAAATCTGCTCTAATTTTATTCGTAACTTATATATTTGTAATACTTATTGATAATTCAATTTACGAACTATCAGATTATACAATATATACTAAATCTAATTTTTTTATCTATTCTATATTTTTATCAATAACTTATTTTATATTATCATTTTTTTTAAAAAATAAAAAAGAATACAAAAAAAATTTTCTTTCATTTTTAAAAGAAGATATTTTTAATATTTTTTTTTCAGTTATTTTTTCATTTGCTATAATTTTTATTTTTCAGTTTGATTTTAAACTTGATATAGAATTTATTTATTTAATAATAGTACACATTACAACTTTATTTTTAACAAAACTATATTTCAATAATCTTTACAAGAAACTGATTGATAAAAACATAATACAAAAAAACATCATGATTATTGGCTCCTATGAGGATATTAAAAAATTATTATCTGAAAAATTTGAAAAAATCTTAATTTTTAAATGTTGTATAATTACAAATTTAAATAATTTAAATTTGAAATTATTGAGAAGTGAAATAAAATTCCCTATATTTAACGAAAATGAAGATATTAGATCTATTTTAGAATATCATTCATTAGGACAGATCTGGATTCTGAACGGAAAAAAAAATAAATCTGATTTATTGTCAAAAATTTTTAAATATTCAGTTGATACACTTAATATTAAATTAGAGGAAGTGCCAAATATTAAGGGTAAAAAACTTATAGCTAATAAATATGATTTTGAATTTTATGAAATGTCGAGATTTTACGGAGTAAATTTATTTCTAAAAATTTTAATAGATAAATTCTTTTCTTTAATCTTTTTAATAATTGCATCACCAGTGCTAATTATTTCTGCGTTAGCAATTTATATTGAAGATGGTTTTCCTATTTTATTCAAGCAAAACAGAACAGGATGGGATGGAAGAAGATTCAAAATTTATAAACTTAGATCATTGAAAAAAGTGAATTTTGATAAAACATTACAAGTTACAAAAGATGATAAAAGACTTTTGAAAATAGGAAAATTTATAAGAAGGTATAGTGTTGATGAATTGCCACAATTCTTTAATGTTTTAAATGGAGATATGTCAATAGTAGGACCTAGGCCTCATATGGTTGAGCACGATATTCATTATTCCACATTATTTAGCAACTTTTTAAAAAGACATAAATGCAATCCAGGTTTGACTGGTTGGGCTCAAGTAAATGGATTGAGAGGGGCAACCCCAAAACCAGAAATCATGGAAAAAAGAATGGATTATGATTTATGGTATTTAAATAATTGGACAATATGGCTTGATTTATACATTATTTTTAAAACATTCTATGCTTTATTCAAATTTAAAGGGGATTAAAAACAAAAGTGATAGTTAACAGATTAATATGCTTTGTTGGATTTATAACTAGTTACTTAAATTTTAAATTTTTTTACAATTTTAATAAAATAATTACATTTTTTACTTCAAAAAATAAAATTATTAAGGTTAAATTAAATTCAGATACTTACTTTAGTTTTTTATTAAAAGACCCATATTATAACAGACTTATTTATCCAAAATTTAAATATGAGCCTGAAATTGAGTTATTATTACAAAAGTTAAAAAATATAAATTTCCTTTTCTTAGATGCTGGTGCAAATTATGGATATTGGAGTACGTTACTTTCATCAAAAAAATATAAACAAAAAAAGGTAATTGCACTCGAACCTTTAAAATCAAATTATAATTATCTTAAAAAAAACATGTCAGATAACAATAATAGATTTAAAGTATTAAATATTGGAGTAGGAGAAAAACAAAAATATTCAAAAATTTATTATAGTAATGAAAATTCAAATGTTGGAGCTTCAATATATAAAATTAGTAATAAAAATAATAATTCTGAAATAATAAAAATTGATACAATTGATAACATTCTTTCAAATAAAAAAACAAAAAAATATGTAATCAAATTAGATGTTGAAGGAAATGAAATTAATGCCATGAAGGGGGCAAAAAAAACGCTTAATAAAGATTGTTTAATAATTTATGAAGATCACGGAAGCGATAAATTGCATTTAAATTCAAAATATTTATTAAAGAAAAATTTTTTTATTTACTATTTTGATAACCAAGAAATTTATAAAATAAAAAAAATTGATGAACTGAATTATGTAAAAAAATTAAAACATAAAGGATATAATTTCATAGCTACAAAATCTACTTATTTTAAAAAAGTTTTGATTAAATAATCTAATGAAAATTATAAAAAAAATTATTAATGATAAAAATGAAATTATAATTTTCAAAAAAAAAAATAAAATATTTGTAGAAAAAATTTTCAGCGATCAGAATATAAAGTACTTAAAAAATGAAATTTTAGGTTATAAGTATTTTGGTAAAAAAAATTATTTTATTATACCTAGACTTTATTCTTATAGTTTAAATAAAAAACCAAGAAAAATAGTTATGGAATATATTAATGGTGAAAAAGTAAGCATTTTTGATTTTAATAGTATTTATAAAAATAAAAATTATTTAAAAAAAAAAAATTGAAATCAGTAAACACATTTTAAACTTAAAAAAAAAATATAATATAAAAAAAACAAATAATATTATAAACAAAACTTTTAAGAGCTTAAACAGAAAACAAAATTATGTTTTTATATCACCAAGTCATGGTGATTTCGTGCACTATAATTGTTTAAAAAAAAATAATGATATTTATATTTTTGATCTTGAAAAATTTACTCAAACCATAACGCCGTATGATGCACTCAATTGGTTTGTGCATCCAATTACATTAAATATAAGAAAAATATTTTTTATTAATCCAAAAAATATTTTTTTGATAGCAATTAACAGATTTATTTTATCTCTTTTTTTTTTCTTAATTAAAACTCTTACAGGCAATATTTTTTTAAATTTGAATATAGATAAAAAAAATTTTTATATTTATTTGAAACTTTACATACTTGAAAAAATTTTAATAATAGAACAAGATTTAATATATGTTAAAAAAAAAAAGAACAAACTAATTGCTCGGGAACATATCAAAATTTTAAAACATATTTATCAAAACATAAGCCACTATTAGTATATGATATCTTTAAATTTAGAAAAAATTTTAAGTAATTTAAAAAAAATAAAATACCCTTTTTTAGACCAAATTGTTTTTAGTGGTTTTAATTTTTTATTAGGATTATTGATTATTAGGTTATTTAATTTAAAGATTTTTGGAGAATTTAGTTATTTTTGGTTAATATATTTATTTATTTATACCATTCAAAACTCAATAATTCTAACACCATTAATTTCTAAATATTATTTTATACCTCAAATTAAAAAAAAAAATTATGTAAGTTCAATTTTCTTAATTCAAATTTTTTATTGTTTAATATTATTTTTAATTTTAAATTTTTTTTATTATCAAAACTATTTTTTTATAGAAATAATCTTATACGATAAATACATTCAATCCTTTACTTTAACGGTATGTGCTAGTCAATTTTATCATTTTAGTAGAAAACTTTTATATTGTGAAAAAAAATATAAAAAAATTTTTTTTATTGATTTAATTATTTACAGTTTATGTATTTGTGTTCTAATTTTTATTAATTATAAATTTAATATAGATTTAAATAATATTTTTGAAATATTATTTCTAACTTACTTTTTGGGATTTTTATTTAATTTTAGATTTTTATTAAAAATAGAATATTTACCAAAAAATTTTAAAAAAATCTTTAGACAAAATTATAATATTGGTAAATGGTTAACTATAACCGCAGTGGTTCAATGGCTATCAAATAATTTATGGATGGTAAATACAGGTATTATTTTAGGAGCCACTTCATTAGGTGTTTTAAGAGCTTGCCAATCAATAATACAAGTACTAAATGTTATTTATCAAATACTAGAAAATATCCTGCCAGAAAAAATCACTAATAAAATCAAAAGTAATAAAAGTGAAATATTCATATATGTAATAAATTTTATCAAAATTAACATAAAATATATTTTGTTATTAACTTTACTTATCATTCTTTTTTCTAAAATTATTTTAAATGTGTTATTTGGTGAAGAAATTATGAATTATTATTCAGCATTGATCATACTTAGTTTATCATTGCCTTTTATCTTTCTCAGATATCCGATTAATATAGCTTTTAAATCTCTCTCAGAGACTAAATATATTTTTTTTTCAAATTTAGTTCCTACAATAGTCACTTTAATTTTATCACGACATATAATAGAAAACTACGGTTTTCATGCTAGTTTATTTGGCATACTATTAAATCAAATACTTATCAGCTCAATTATGTTTGGTTTTTTTATGAATTTTTTAAAAATAAGAATATGATTTTTATAAAAAAAAATTTTCTATATTTGAAAACAGTATCTTTTCTTAAAATTATATACAGTCTAATTATTCCATATTTTTATGATGATGAAAAAGAGTTAATCTATATACATATAGGAAAATGTGGTGGAGGGACTTTAAGAGACGCATTAAAAAGTAGTGAAATAATAAAAAAAAATTTTAATAAATTAACAGATATCCACATTAAAAAACCTCCTATAAAAAAAAAATCAAAATATGTTATTTTAATTAGAAATCCATTAGACAGATCAATCTCAGCTTTCAATTATCAGTTAAAGTTAATGAATAGTGGTGTTGAATATTACAGATTTAAAAAAGAGCATAAAATATTAAAAAAATATAAATCTTTAGAAAATATTGCAAAAAAACTTTATATTAATGATAAATTAAATTTAAAAGTTGCAAAAGAATTTAAAACTATCCATCATCTAGAATATGATATTGAGTATTATTTAAAAAAACTTATTAAATTTATCAATAAAAAACAAATTTTTGCGATTTTTGTTACTGATTATTTAAATCAAGATATTAAAAATAAACTAAATATTAAAAATAATAAGCACACAAGAAAAAATATTGTAGATAAAAAAAAAAAATTCTTAAGTAATCAGAGTAAAATAAATTTAAAAAAATTTTTAAAAAAAGAATATGAAATAATTGGTAAATTAGCAAAAATGTATAATTTTAGCAAAAAACATTTAGCTAGTTTAAAAAAGTAACTGTAAAGTTTTTAAATAATTTTCTTAGAATTAGTTAAAACATTTATTTTTAAACAGATACCAATAAAAAAATAAAAAGGTATTGAATAACATGGGTATTGCAACATAGAGTCCCCAAATGATGATACAATTATAATCAATAAATAAATTAAGATTATAATAAAAATATTTTTTTCATTATCTTTCAAAGAATGATTTGAATAAGTATTTTTAATAATTTTATATATTTTAATATGAAATAAAAACCAAGCCAGGGTCCCAAGGTATCCAATTCTACCGATAAATGTAATATATGAATTATGTGGCTCTCGAACGGGTATATGATCAGCTGTAGCATAAAAATTAATTAGTGGATCACCAAAACCTTCACCAAATAAAAAAATTTTAATACCACTTGTTGAATTTTCTAAAATAGATTTCCACCAATTCAATCTAACTTCTGCAGTACTGACTTGCGCTTGGAAATCACTATCAATCATTAAATCTGTGAATGGTACAAGTAATGATATAAAATGTTGATATAGAAATTTTATATTAAAATTATACAATCTTTCATTTAAATTAATTCCAAAAAAATTAATTAAAAAAGTAAAAAAAATAAATAACGATAAAAAAAATAACAAATTAACCATTTTCATTTTTTTTAAAAAAAGCAATAAAACGAAACAGAAAAATATAGAAATATAAACTGCACGACTTTGAAATAAAATCACTGACGAAGATAGTAACAAAAAAGATACAATCAGATAAAGGAATTTTTTTTCATCTTTAAAAAGATATAAAATTAATGCTGACCACAACATCATATATTTTAATGTAAAAAAATTAAAAAAAAGTGAGTAAACATTTCCAGAGTATGTAACAATTTTTGGTGATAAAAATTGTAATTGATCAGAAAATATATAAAAAAAAATATACAAAAAAGACAATTTAGCAATCAAAATAAAAAATTTTTTTAGTCTCAAAAAATCATCAATTTTTTTAAGAAAATGATATCCAACAAAAATAAATAAAATATCGATAATAAAGAGACCATCCCTTATTGCCCAAACTCCTTTTTCAACAAAGGAAAAAAAAATATAAAATAAACCTATCAGAATTAAAAAAAAACTATTTTTGAAGTTAATTTTGTTAATTAATTCATAAATTATTTCTTTTAATTTTATTAAAAGTAAAAAAAGAATTAAAAAAATTTCATTAATTGGAATACCACTAATGCCAAAATTGTGAAAAGCGTTACCAAAGAATAAATTAAAAAAAATTAATGATAAAACAATTAAATTAGAAATATTTATTTTATCATTAATCATATATAGTTTTAGAATTTTATATTTCTCCTAAGTACATTTATATCAAGAAGAATAATTATCTTAATTTAATATGATCAAATATATCTATAAAATTAGCTTTTCAAATAATTTTTATCAATAAACCATGTAATATTTTTTCTTAATTTTTAAAAAATTTTCTTTCATAGAATTTAATAAATAATATGCAATTTAGAACGAGAAATATAATTAAATATATATGTTTAATTATATAAATTAATTATACAGTGTATTTTCTATAAAATCATGAATCAGCAAAAAAAATATCAAAATAATGTTTTTGATTTTAGAAAAAAAGAAATTTTGAATTTATTTAAATATTTAAATAATAAAAAAAATTTTTATTCAGTGTTGGGAAATCTAACTAACTTTCCAAATAAAATTAAATCTGATATAGATATATATTTAAATTTCAAAAATAGTTCTGAGTTAAAAATTTTAATAAAAGATTTTGCTAAAAAAAGAAATCTTCAAATAGTTAATATTCTACAGCATGAATATAACTCTTTTTATTTTGTCTTAACTAAAAAAATAAATAATGATCTTTTTAATATTACCTTAGATTTTTGTAATTATTATACATATAATGGCATGGACTTAATTAATTTTTCAAATCTAAAAAAAATTAAAGTTAAATCTAATAATGTTTTTTATTTTAGATTAAATAACAGAGATAATTTTTATTATTATTTTATAAAGAAAATACTAAAAGGAGACATAAATAATGAAAGTTTTAAATATTTAAAAAAAAATAAATATTTTATTATTAATTCTAATTTTTTTAACTATAATGAAAAAAAAGTTATTTTAAATATTCTAAAATCAAAGAAATTTTTTTTATTTTTAAATAAGACTAAATATTTAAGAAAGATAATTACATCAAATAAAAATATAAGTTTTTTAAATGAGATCAAAAGAATTTTTTTTAGAATAAAATACCAAACAGGTTTTCACATTGCATTTCTTGGCGTTGATGGCTCAGGCAAATCTTTACAAATTGATTACTTAAAAAATAGTATTTTTAGATTATTTTTTCGAAAAACAATTGTTTATCATTTATTTAACTTACAAACTAAACAAAATAAAAAAAAGGTTATTCCTTATCTTAAGTCGTATGGTTATTTTTTTTCTTTTTTAAAAATATTATTTTTATTTTTTAAATTTTTAAGATTTTATTATGTGAAAATATTTTTGTTAAAGGTAAAAAGCACTTTGATTATAAATGACAGAAGTCACCTAGATGTGATAATTGACCCCCATAGATATGGAATTTTTTTTCATATTTCGTTCCTTAAATTATTATTTAAAATTTTCCCAAAGCCTGATTTAACAATTTATTTAGATGCCAAATCAGACACTATTTTGAAAAGATCAAATGAAATACCAAAAATTTTAGTTGAAAAGAATTTAATCAAATATCAAAATAATTTAAAAAATAAAAAAAACATTTTTTTTATTAATTCAAACCATAATTTAAGTAAGATTAAAAATGATATTAGTAAAATTTTATTAAAATATTTAATTAATAAATCAAATTTTACATTAAAAAAAATTAAATAGTTTTGTAGACATTGTGGACTACATTTTTCCAGGATAATAATTTAGCTCTAGCGAAAGCTCCTTTGGATAATTTATTATAATATTTTTTATTTTTACATAGTTTTAGAATTTCCTCAGATATCTTTTTTATATAAAATTCTTTATTGTATTCTTTTTTTACAGGTATTTTTATACCACAAGTATCATTTATAATGTCTGCTGGCCCTCCAGTATCAAGACATATTACAGGTAAAGAACTAGATAATGCTTCATATAAAACAGTTCCACTTGAGTCATGCAAACTTGGAAATATAAATAAATCATGTGAATTATATACATTTTTAATCTTATTATGTTGTGATTTAATAAATTTTAATTTCTGATTTATTTTTAATTTAAAAGATTTTTCTTTTAAACTTTCTAGCTCTTCACCTTCTCCACATATAGTTAATCTTATGTCAACATTTTTTTTTATTGCAGAGTTGAATGCGTCTATTAAAATATCAACACCTTTCCAATATAATAAACGGCCAACAAACAATATTTTAATTCTATTTTTATTTAGTTTTTTTCTTTTAAATACGGAATTTGTCCCAATTTCAAAATTTTGAATAATTTTTCTTTTATAAATTTTTTTTAAATTTTTTTTTGTATCTGTAGATTTTACAAAAAAAAGATTTGAATTCTTTACACATTCTTTTAAATTTTTATCAAACTTTATAAAAAAAAAATTTGAAAATATTCTCAAACTTTCAATTATCTTATTTTTAAATTTTAATTCTTTAAAAATACCATTTGGCATTAATTCATATCCTCCTACAGGACCAAATATAAATTTTTTATTAAATTTCCATAAAAAGCTTGGAATTCTGAATACCCCAAATGTAAGATGATGAATTATTTCTACTTCATCAATAAAGTTTTCTTTTTTTAATTTTTTATAAAGGAAATATTGCCATAGGTAATAATAAAAATATATTCCTCCAGGAATTTTTTTTTTTAATAGCTGCGCAATTTTTGGTAAATCAAAATAATAAAAATTCTCTTTTCTCAAGGAAGAAAATTTTTTTAAATTTTTCTCAATTATTTTTTTATTATTTTGTCTTGTAACTATTTTTACAATGTATCCCATTTTTGACAATTGAATTGCCCAATTCCAGCCGATACCAGGTTCCGATCCTTTATTAGGCTCACAAGAATAAGCCGATAATAAAATTTTTTTTTTTCCATATCCTTTATTTTTTAATCTATTAATATCAACTGAAATGAAAATACTCCAAATTCATAATAAATACAGATATTTTGGAGGAGAAGATTCTGTTGTAAATGAGGAGGCTATATTATTAAAATCACATAATCATGAGGTTGATCAACTAATTAGAGATAATTCTGAAGAACTAATATCTTTTCAAGACAAGTTTAATGCCTTTAAGAATATCTCTTATTCTTATAAAAGTGTTGATATACTTAATGAAGAGCTTTTGAAATTAGGTATTCCAGATATCGTTCATGTTCACAATACATTTCCTTTATGGACATATTCAGTATTTGATTTTTTTAAAAAAAGAAATGTCCCTATCATCATGACACTTCATAACTACAGGTTAATTTGGGAAAAACTTGGTCTGTTTAATAAAGATAGAGAAAAATATGGATACTTTAAAGATTCAAATATTGGATCCTTTATTATTTCTAAATTCATAAATAAAAAGGAAGATCTACTTAAAAATGTATCAAAATTTATTACACATACCGAGTTTACTAAACAAGAATTTTCTAAACACGCAATTCCTGAAAATAAACTTATTATTAAACCTAACTTTTTGAATTCGACTAATAAAACAATTCAACCAATTTCAGAAAAAAATAATGTAATATTTGCATCACGTATTTCTAAAGAGAAAGGAATATTGTCACTTATTAAAGCCTTTGAGAAAATTTATATTAATCTTGATATACTGGGTGATGGACCTTTATTTAATAAAATTAAAAAAAAAAAATTCAACAATATTAAAATTCATGGAAATTTACCGAGAGATGAAGTTAATAAGTTTATAAGTAATTCAAAGTTCTTAGTTTTTCCATCGGAGTGGTATGAGAGTTTTCCAATGACAATTTTGGAAGCTTTTAGAGAAGGAACTTTGGTATTAGCTTCAAATATTGGAAGTATAAAAAGTATAATTAAAGACAGATTTAATGGAATATTATTTGAACCTGGCAATACGTCAGATTTAATTGACAAAGTTAAATGGATTTTAAATAATCAAAAAGAATGTGATCAAATAGCATTAAACGCAAATAATGAATTTAATAAAAAATATTCATCACAAGTTAATTATAAACAACTCATAGATATTTACAAGAAGGCTATAAAAGATAATGAAAATTAAAATAATTAATTATTTTATTAATAATATAAATCTTTCCAATCTGCTAAATAAAGTTCTAATTTGGAAAAAAGATAAAAAGGCTCATTACATCTGTATTTCAAATGTACATAGTTGTATAGAAAGTTTTAAAAATAAAAGATTTAAACAAGCACATAATTCTTCAGATCTAGCGTTACCAGATGGAAGACCTATCTATTGGGCATTAAAATTACTAGGTGTAAAAAAGGCAGAACATTTACCTGGTTATTATGTAACAGATAAAATATGCGAGCTGGCAAACAAAAAAAAAATCAAGATTGGATTTTATGGATCTACTAACCAAAATTTAAAAAAAATAAAATTAAATTTAAAAAAAAAATATAAAAAATTACAAATTAAGTATATTTTTTCTCCTCCGTTTAGAAAATTGAGTAAATTGGAGGTTAAAAAAATTACATCTAAAATAAATAAATCAAAAATTGATATTTTATTTGTTTGTTTAGGATGTCCAAAACAAGAATTATGGATGTATAAGCACAAAAATAAACTTAAATGCACAATGCTTGGAATAGGAGCTGTTGCTGACTTTTTATCTGGCAATAAAATTTTACCTAATAAGTTTTTTGAATATTTAGGTTTAGCGTGGTTAATTAGATTAATTACTGAACCAAGACGACTATTTTGGCGTTATTTTTCAACAAATTTTTTATTTATTTTTTTGTTTTTTCTTCAAATCACTGGATTAAAAAAATATAAATAATTTCTCTTTTCATCAAAAAATGAGTCAAAATGACTATTTTTTGTACCTAGACAATAAATATAAAATAAATAAACCTATAGTTGTATTATGAGTTTTGAAACTTTTCATGATGATTTAAAAAAATTAAGCGAAAATCTTAATGATAAAATAAATGTTTTTAAATCAAATCAACTAAATAAGGAAAATCATTTTGTTTATGAGCAAAATCAATTTGATATATTTTTAACCAATAGTTTTGTAAATTTTAAAAAAATAATATTAGTAATTAATAATAAATTAGAATTAAAAAAAATATCAATTGAAGCATTAAAAATGATCAAAATTTTATTTGAAAAATTAATAAGTTCTATTTCAAGAATAAATGAG
>MDTD01093656.1_pt1 | contig 14112 bp, 1 predicted proteins | sample 811221 | NCBI WGS metagenome assembly MDTD01 (sample SAMN05326646, study PRJNA326480) | marine metagenome | isolation source: seawater | place: Pacific Ocean: South West | collected 2011
CATCTGCCCTAAAGGCCTTTATTCTCGAGCTACCGTAGTTGTCCCATGGGAAATCATACCAACCGGCCTTGTCCCAACCTGATTCTTGACTGAACAATAATCCTGTAACCATTGTGCCACCGTAGTCGACTCCTGTCATCACTTGATCAAGTTCGTTGCCAGGCATGCCTGCACCCGGCGTGTAGAATCCTTTAGTTCTGTCTGCCGCTGTGAGTCCTGTTTCGTTTCCGTAAATTTTGTAGACACTGCCTATGTTATCATCAAAGTCTGCGGTAGAAGTAAAGGCACTGGTTACTTTATAAAGTTCATTGTTATGTCTTAAGAGATCATTGTAAGCATATGTTGTCGACACTGCCCAGTCAATTACACGCGATGTGCTTGACACTCTATCAAATTTTATTGTTGTATCAAAATCTCTTATTAAATCATTTTCCAAATTAGCGTATGCTTTAGCAGTATCAGTTGGAGTGGTACCGTCTGTCTTACCACCACTTATCACCACTGTTGGTGTTGTTGTGTAATTTGCTCCAACACCTGTCATAGTGATTTTTGTAACCTTGCCGTCTTGTATAGTAGCCGTTGCAGTTGCGGCAGTTGTAGCAGGTGTAACATACATTTTAAATAAGGCTGACTTGTCTGCTAGTCCATGATTTGAAATCTGGCTATTAGGCATGTAAAATATCACGCCAGGATATTGATCAAAAGTATGGCTATGAGATGCTCCTGATCCTCCGTTTTGAGTGTCCCAAATATTCGATTGAAGTTGGCTTGTAAACAGTGGATAGTAGTAACCAAAAGTTCCTGAACTAGCACCTGACGAACTGGTACCTTGTAGTTGGAATGGTCCTGTAGAACCCACTGTGCCACCAAGCACTGTCACCGTTGGTGCAACTTGATATCCTGAACCTTGTGAAGTAACTGTGATAGATTTCACATACTTCTTATGATAGTCATACCACATTTGATACGGATATTCCGTAAGTTTCTCTGTGTCACCTTCAACATTCAAAGACCTTATTTTACCAGTCTGAGAATCATAGAAAGTCGGATTGTCAAAGTCTGTGAAGATACCGTCTTGAGTATCAATGTCATCGTACCCTAGTTTGTATTCTCTCAAAGTAGTGTGAAAGGGTTTTACTTCGTTAATGTAACTTTCCACCCAGTCATCAGTTCCTGATGTATAAGTTTTTCTTTGGTCTAATTTTCTTACAGCGTTTTTAACATTAATGAATGAAGTTTTAAACATCCAATCAACATAGGTTTGTTCAGATAATACTTTACGTAGTCCTGTGAAGAACAATGTGTTATACTCTCCTGCTAGATCATTAATGAATAAATCGTCTCTGAGTGCTGTCAATATCTTCCTTGTCTCAATACTAGGTTCTTGGTCGAAGAAGTTCGTATCAAAGTTGTCGGCACCAGCAAATCCTGTGGCATCTTGTGAATAGTCATAAAGTTTAGTGGACAATCGTATTGTACCGTTCTCTGTTCCAACGTTGGCCCAACCGTCTGCTGTCTTCATAAACAATTTCCAGCCACCTGTGTCAGCATTTGTTACTTTTACGTGTTTACCAATTGCTAGATCTAATGAATCTAATTCATATTGAAATTTAACTTGCTTATCTATTGGCGTGTTTTCACTATGGATCATTTCGTGTACTTCAGGATCTGTGCCATACCAGTCAACATAACTCCAATATGCCGATGTGTTATATGTCTGTAATTTTGTCCTTGACCATTCTGTTCCCGTCCATTGATATATTGCCCAATAATTGTTTGCGGTTTCGTCTGCTTTAACCAAATAGTTTACGGTACCTGATAATTCGGCAGTGTTGATATATGTAAGTTCAGCATACGTGTCGACCGAAGCGTCCCATTCTAAACTTTGTGCAGTTGGCTCAGGTTCTTTTGCATCAAGGTTATCAAGTTTAATTTGTCCAACTAATTGTTTTTTCTTAAGGACACTATTTGAATAATCAATAATTTCTTTCAGGGCGTTATATCTGTCTACGTACCAACTCTGCCTAGGTCTAATATTGTTACCGTATCTTTCATTCAATGGCAGGCCAAGATCAGGCACTAAATCACCAGAAGCATTTTTTCCAATTAGAGAATCCCACCATCTTGTTTCTATGGATGTGCCAGGTCTAAATAAAGCATCACCTTCTCTGACCAATTTCCAAACACTGTGCGATGCACCTTCGTGAGTATTCGACCTTATGTCAACATTCAACACTATGCTGTCGGATTCTAAATTTTTTACGTTGTTCAGCAATAATTTGTTTGTGTCAGTAATGGCATAATACTTGAAACCATATAATTTAGGATTCCTAATTAAATTTGCAATAAAAGACACACTATTTTTCCTGTCAACTACACTGTTTGATGGAATGGTGCTTTTATTTTTCACCCAAAAATAATAGAAATTTACAAACCTGTCTAACTTAGAATCATATTTCTGGGCAACCGTGTAACGAGAATCATCGCCGTACAGACTCTGGCCAGATAAAGTTTGTTCCGCTCCTTCGACTCTTTGATTCCATTGTGATGGCAGTAATCTTGATTCTACCCACTCGTATACATCAATGCTTGAGCCAGGAAAAGTCCTACCCCAATTATTTGTTTTGTATTCCTGTGTGTCTTGTTCATACCATAACCATTTGACTTTCGAAAGATCCCACCATACCTCTCCAATGTGATCTTCAGCCCATGGCGTTTTACTGTTGGCTTCAGGTCCAAAATTATAGGTTGCAGGATCCCAGGTAGTCTTAATATTAATCTCTCTGTCTGCAACTCCTAATATCCTTCCTTTAATTGGATCGTACAGTTCGTAATGATCTCTAATTTGTTTAGAATTTTTGTTAAATTCAAAAACTTTACCCACTTTATCTATGTCAATAAATGCGTCCTCTGATACGATATTCTTCCAACTGTATTTTCCTCTTTCTGTTAGATCATAACATACTAATGTACCGTCGTTAACAATCTTGGTGCTTCCGTCTGCGGCGGTGTTACCATCATCCTTAGGTGCACCTACTAACACCGTATTGTCGATCATACACAAACCTTTTCCAAAATTATCATTAGCACTTATATTGGAACCTGTTAGTTTATCATCGATAATGAATTTTGTGTTGTACATTGTTGCCGTAAATGCCCCACCTGATCCAGGCTGATTATCTATTATGACTGTATCTTGTAAATCAAAAGTAGTCTCTCCAGAATCAAATTTCATTTCGGTCTGCGTAGCAAAGTTTTCAGAACCTATTACTAATCTATTTCCTGCATCATTTATTGCTAGACTTGTCCCAAACTTAATATTCGAGAATTCAGATGGAGCATTAATTGTTTGCTGTAGCGTGTATGTGTTGGTAGAACCATCAGCATTCCATTTATAGTAATACACTGCACCTACGTCATCTTTTGCAGTGGTGTCAACTCCTGGTGCTCCTATGATTAATGTGGCTCCGTCTTTGCTCATTGCTAAAGATTCTCCAAAGGCAATGTTTAGCGATGATCCATCACTTGACACACCAGTCAGGGTCTGAACTAATGCAAATGAATTCTGAGTACTGCCGTCGTTGCTTTGTGATGTCTTCTTGAATATTTCAACTTTACCTGCGTTCCCGGCCGCAAGTGAACTTACTGCTAATATATCACCATTATCGTTGGCCACAAGTCTGTGTCCGAATCTTTCGCCTGCGTCCCCGTCTGGCGCTTCTATGGTGTAATCTTGTGTCCACGTGTCATAAGTTGAGCCATCTGCACCCACTCCCCAAGTGTACATATACACACGTCCTGTATCATTATCATGCCCGGGTGCTGATACAAACAAATATTTGTCAGCAGTAGCTCTCACTGACCCAACTCCTGGCTCACTTATTTTGTGTGCCCAGCCAAAATTTGCATTTTCATTTAGAGAGGATCCATCTGTAGGTGAACGTAGGGTGTTCAACAATCCATACTTGAATGTTGAAGGATCCCAAAGATAAATTTTAATCAGTCCCGAATCTATAAATCTTGTGCTACCATCGAGTCCAACAGCGTTTGTGTATGGTGCTCCAGCCACTACAAAGTTTTCATCTGTACTCATCGATAATGATTCACCAAGTCTACTACTATTGTCATCGTTGTCCGTCATTGTTGTTGTAGATTGTGTTTGTAATTCTTGTCCAGCGTCAGAAGATGATCTAAATAAAAAGTGTATCTCCCCTTGTCCCTTTCCTGGTGCAGATGCAATTACGGTCCTGCCATCATTCCTTGCAACAATTTTGTGACCAAAATCCTGATTGGCAGTGGCCGCATCCGGTGAAAGAACTAAACGAGTTGTATACGGATCAATCTTTTCATATACACGCCATAAACCTGCACTGTCTGAATCTGCAAATGCCTTATCTCCTGGTTGTTCTAGTGCGTCATTTTTGTCAACCCAATCTTGAAAGGATATTAAGTCATTGACATTGTCCATTGAATTAAATCTCACTGAAACAAATTTGTATATATTTCCATACGAATCAGCAGTAGAACCATCTGCTAATGCTGGTATAAATCCTACGTTGCCTGAATAGTCTATTATTACAGTTTTGTGACTTACAACATGTCGTACTTGATATACACCATTAAGTGTTCGTTCTTGGGAATTAGATATTGCAAAATAGTCTGCAAGTGTTGTTCTTGATCCGGCACTTAAATTATGAGACCCTGTAAAAGTAATTTCTAATTGCGTTCCGTCATTTATTAATCTTAGTCTTGCTATCTTGATCTCTGCATCTGTTAACCTCAGTACGTCCCAGTCTTTATTACTTTTATTAGCGATCCAAATTAAATCGTTAGCAAACACATTGTTGATATCAATATTTAAAAGTTCCTCTATGTCAAAAATAGTGTGTTGCACTTGTGTGACTTGAGGATAACCAGCAGTCTTAAGCAACTGAGCGTTTTCTCTGTCGACCCCTTGTTTAGAATAATCTAATCTTTTGAATGTTGTACTTGCATTATATTCTATAGGTTTGTAATAGAAGTTTTCTTTGGCTATCGCGTCAGACCTTGCATATTCAACAGTATCGGTCGGAGTGTCTAATAGTTCTATACTTTGAGGATCTGCGGTAATCTCATCATCCTTTAATGTTATTTGTATGTTTTCTATTGCATCATTATTCCCAAAATTACCTGTCCTTATCATCCATTCAGGATATAGATCCAGGGTGATATCTTCTCCCTCGTACTTGGCCTTTAATATTTTATTAATTGCATTCTGTGTTCCTTTTTCTCTGATGTATCCTTGATAAAACTTGTACTGAGAAACATCATTCACAAATAAATTTTCTAGATAGTCTCTAGATTGATAACCTATCAATCGCTGAGCGAGTTGTTGTTGTGATTCATCAAAGTTGTTTGTTTCTAAATTGTAAAAATCATTGAACTGAGATATTTTGTAATCAAAGTTTGGTATTAATTGAGGTGTTGGCTTGTCATCTTTGACCTGCCAGTTACTTGTAACAAATGTGTTGCCTGAATTATGATTTGTTTTTGACACATAGAATTTGCCTTGATATTCAACACTGTCGCCTATCCTGTAGTCTGTATTTGCTAGCCAGTATGTAACCTGTGCCGCATCAAAGACAAAACCCGGAGCGTAATAGTCACCATTCCATCCGCCTGTTTTCCATCCTACTAGTTTCAATCTCTGTTGTCTGAATCCAGTTTGTGGTTCATAAATTATGTCTGAGAACACAGTTTTGTTATCGAACAAAATCAAATGTTCTTTCTGTACCGTGTTCAATGCAATATTGAATAATCCAATAGTGTCAGATTTCACTGACAATTCAAAAGTTTTACCAATTCTTTTTGTTGATATTTCACTTATATCAATTTTTCTCCCTCCCGAATCTAGTAGAGAATAGTCTCCTGCAAGATTTCTTAATCGTCCAACGCAACTGTTATTTGTGTCTAATTCAAAACCGTCGGCCGCTGGTGATACAGTCACAGCAGATCCTGGTGCCCATTCCTGGGTTGTCCAGAATAAAAATTCTCTCACAGAGTTTGCCCAGTTTAATGTCTCTTGCAGTTCATTTGAGAATTTATTGAATCTGAACCCTTGCTTTTCTAAGTAGTGTCCGTATCCGAATAAGAAGTCTGCAACATCTTGTATGGTGTTAAACACATAACCATATGGAATGGTCTGGACTGCTTCTTGATATTGACTGTACTGCTTCACTGCTAGTGACCCTTCTACTGATACTGAATTTGCAGTTGTGTTCTTTATTGGATAATAAAAGTTAAAATATGGTTGTACTGTGCTGTAGCCTAATACCTTGTACCCGCCCAACACAGTTGATCCATCTGTTGATAGATCAGTATTTTTTTCTATCAATACACCAGAGTAGTAAAAACTTTGGACAGGATTAGAGGTCCTAAAAAGTATTTTGTAGTTTTCATCTGGAATAAATTTAGATCCAGAAGTTGATCCAGGCGATACGCTATCAGTCAAGATTTTTAAATTGTCTTTGTCTGTAAAGCCTCCTAGTTTATATGCCAATTGAACTTTTATTTCCTTCATTTTGTCATAGTAGAAAGTCTTAGCATCTAAATTTTTGAATACAAGATGATTAACCACATATGGCTGATAACCTGCTGTTTGATATCTTGTGATGACTCCAGTGGCCAAATTTGTTTCTGTTTCCAGATGATATTTGGCAGTTGCCAGCGTTCTCCTTACACCTGTATCTGAATCTATTTGGTTACCTGCTGTATTTGTTGATAATCTTGATGGGTCAAAATAATTCGAAAAGAACCTTGCTGGTTTTGTAAGTGCAAGTGTTTTGACCACTGTAAATGGATATGCACTAGACCTTCTCCAGGCAGTTTCTGCCGGCGCTTGATCTCCGAACTTCCACGAATTACGTCTTCCTGGAATATCATAGTTGCTGACTATACCTGCCGCAAGTGGATCTAATAGGTTTCCAGATGCGTCTACTGGAAGATATGATCTAATATCTGGTCTTCCGTATCGTCCTGGTTCTGTTGCCACTGCATTCCAAAGCACGTCATTTCCTGCGGTGTATGGTGCAGTTCCATATGTGTCATCCCAATCTGATGGTTTTTCAGAGTGACCTAACATCTCCCATGGCCTTACATGAGGTGAATCAGTATCATATAGGTTCTTGTATATGCCTCGCCAGTGCCCCGGAAGTTTTTCATTTGTTACTCTACTGGTTGATCTCGCATAGTTGTAAGTGAACGGAGAACCTTCACTGAATTGTTTGTTATTAATGTACTGAACATTGTTCCTACCTGCCCACAGATAAAAGTCAGGACCCATTACGTCATTCACTTCTGTCAATGTGTATTCAGTAGATGCAAAAGCACTTGGCATGACATCACTGACATCTAATAACGATGAGTCATATGCTGTCTTCAAGTTATTGTAGATTCTTTTTTCTAATTCTAATATAAGTGCGTCTCTTTCATCACCGTAAGCCTTAATTATTGAACCGTCGTGCTTACGAATCACTGCTGTATCAACTATATAGGTTGTGTCAGTGTAACTTTCAGGTGTAAATTTAGGATACATTCCTAACTTAGTAGGAGATGGTGGCATGTAACTCCCTGTGGTGTCTGCATAATCTTTAATTGTAATTTTGTCACCTTCCACAAGTGCCTTAGATATGTTGACGCTATCGTCTGTTGTGCTAAAAGTGTAATCTGCGTCAAGTAATAATTGAACATCGTTAAGATATACATACACTGCCCTATTGCTCAGTGTTGTCATGTCGTGCTGTGAATCAATAGCGTACTCTGTCTGTGACGATCCACTTACAGTATAGTTTCTTACAGATACGTTCTCACCATAACCTATCATATCCTCATAATAAAAAGGAAATGAACTAGTTCTACCTGGTGTTATGCTAGATATAATTTCATCTACTCTGTCTGCTGGATTCCCTTCATATGCAGTTCCTGTCGTGTGTGTAAGGAAAGCATTGTACCATTTTTCATATTCCTGATTTGCATAATCGATCGCAGGCACAAAATTTGCTTCCTGATCTATAATGTTGAATATCGCTGGTAACAAAGGACCTTCGTGCTGATGAATTGTTCCACCTTTAAGTCTGGCATCAGGCTTATCACGTAGATTTGACGTTCCAGGTATGGAGCCTGTGACATCCTGATTTTTTTCGAATATATCTTTTACGTGGTTGAGTATTTGTCCAAAGGTAAAAGTTCCAAGAGATTCATTAAGACTGTTTGTGGACAGGTTTTCCGGTACTTCATAAATGCCTTTACCTTCGACCTTATCCGCACTGCTGTACGCACCAATCTTTATTTGGTCGTCTACTTCTAAGGATTTTACAAATTTAACATACTTGTTGGTAGTTCCGTCTTCGAGTGTGTAATCGGTAGTAATCGTTTTTCTTACACCATTGACAGATACTGACACATCTAAGTCTGTCAATCCAGCAGAATTCTTAAAGACATCAATAGGAAATAATTGCTTCTCTGTAGCATCTACAATAAAGGTACGAATGACCCGTTGCTTAGATTCCGTTGTTCTTTTGATCCATGCACTCCTCGAATTGTGTGTAGTCCTACCTGTTGTGTAATGCAGATGTCCTTCGGCTAATTGTTTTGTTATTGTAGTGGTCCCACTTTGATAAGTGAATGTGCCCGACGTGTGATCTGATTCAAATACGATGTCGCCTACATTGTTAATTGTATTGTATTTTACTTTGATTCCTAGGACTGTATCTGTTGTTGCACTTTCTGAAGTTGAAAATGCGAAGACTTTTGCACCTTCGAATGTTGAAGTTGGATAAGTTGTGGTGTCAGCAAAAGAAACATGGTTGTTATCAAACATAGCAAACAACGGTTGCTGATTTACTCCTGTTTTCTGTTGTGACTCTATAAATGTATCGGTAGTATCATCGTAATGAAATGTTTTCCCTTGATTTTTTGTACCAAATTCAATATAAATTGAATCATCATTTGCCGGAGTCCCGTCAGAGGATTCCGTCAGTGCAATAACCTGTGTCGAATCGCCGGCGGTTACAAAACTTACATCAAAAATTTTATTTTTCACGAGTGGATCAGTGTCAGCGGCGAACACCACTCTCATTCCATTTTGCAGTGACAATCCATCAACAATGTAACCTGTCTGTTTTACTACATCGCTGAATGCATCTGTGGTCACTGTGTCATACAAAGTAACTGATTTTTTTGCTACGGTTCCATGATTGAATAAGGCAAGTCCCGAATCAAATTCTATAATAGGCCTTTTTGCCCTATCATCTTCATTAAGAATTGGAGTGAAACCTCCTACACGTGCTGTTTCCTCAATAATTGATCTATGGAACCATCTGTTGTATCTGGACCAAGCGTTCTTATCTCTAGAATCTCTCTTAATAGTAATATAATCTTTTGCGTCAGGTGTGTAAAATGCTTTCGCATAAGGTCTGGAATCATAACCTACAGTGTCATACAGTATTGTTGTTTCCGTGGCATAAGAACCTGGAGTAATCAGATCGTCAACATCTGTCAACGTAATCTCATCTCCAACTCCCTCCACGTAATATTCTTTATCCTGATATGTTGTAGATACTAAAGATTTTGTAAATTTAATCTTCATACCATTAGACAACGATATAGTCCGTAGACTGTAATTTCTAGTACCAATAATATCATTTTCAACATCTATGTTTGTTGTGCTTGATGCATCTCTAATTTGAAGTATACCATACATGGCATTGTGGTTTCCGCACTGGTAATATAATGTATCCGGCGCACCTGATGTAGGAACCGTAAAAGTAACAGTGCCTTGTTGGGCACCATTATTTGTAACACCTGTATCGAATATAGTTGACGTTGACCCGTCTTCGGCTACTTTATCCTTGTACGGTTCTGTCATAATGTAGAACGGATGCCCTTGTGCATTTACATTAAATTTGTATGTGTTTCCTCTGTAAAGTGTTAGTATAGGATTGTTTTCATTTGGTCTATGACCAAAATTATAAGCGCCTTTGGCCAGGTTTACAACTGAGTACTCTACTACAGCCGAAGGACCAACAGAGTCTATTTCTATCGACCCTGGTCCGTCCGGCATCCAATAATATTCTCTATAGTTGACTAACTTGTCATAGTCAATTGCAGGATTCCAACTGTATACTGTTTCCTTGTTGAGTCTATCGTGATTATTAACTTTTCCGCCAAGATAATTTATTTGATTTATATAGTCATCATATGTCCCTGTGAACTTTACCTGATCTTCAGGATTGACAGATGTTGTATCTCTATCAGTGTAAGTCACAGCAGGTTCAAGTTGATAACTAAATCTATCTCTACTTGTGGCAGTTACGTAACGATCTTTAACATCTCGTGTGTATGCATCTTGCCTACCAATAAAACCATCTAATCTTTCAAGTGATCCTTTTTGTACCAATGGATCTAATGTGCTTGCCAAAAATCTCTGGTTGGCATCTGTTCTAAAGAATGCAGGAAGATGTTGTACAGTTCTCCTATATTCGTTATTGCCTTGTTTTACAACTTCTTGATTAGTTAAAGGATTAGTAGGATTGTCGGCCATTAGTAACCTGCCCCACTACTGCCCGATGATGATCCCGAACCTGATGTAGTAGAGCCTGATACCGCTGATCCTGTTGTGGTGTTGGTTGTGGAAGTTGATGTTGTCGTGACCACACTACCCGAGGCCGCCAGTTGGTTGGCTCCCAGTGCAGTTATGATCGATACATCATCAACGGTGGCCCCACTAATGAAAATTTCGTCTGCCGCTGACGCAATCTGGAACAGAGACCCAAAACTCTGTCCTGACTGATTGGGCACAATGACCACTGTCAATAAGTCAGGTGCTAATTCATTATGAACGTAAGCGGCTAATTCAGTAAAATAAAAAGTGTCTCCAAAATCCCAGTTGTCTAATGCAAAAAATTCATTGATAGCGGCAATAACTCTCGTCTTTATTACAGCGTCTGACACGTTAGTTTTTGGATTCTTAACTACTTTAAATGTTGCCTGTAGTTCTTCTTCGGCGTTTGTACCAAAAAGAATTTTATATTTCACAGGATGATATATGATTTGATCGGACAATGATTTCAACGGATTCAATGTACCAGAATAATTTATCCTTAATGTGTCCGCAGTTGAAGTCTGAGGCTTTGTACCACCGTCCTGTAACCATATTCTAAAAAGATTATCGTATGTTCTCTCTAGCAAATAAAGGTCAACAATGTTAGACACGCTTGGATCAATCCTTGTTTCTTGTCCAGCATGATGTTTGTATTGAAAATTGATAGAACTTCTTCCACGTCTCGCTTTATAGTCTGTCGTGGTGCTCAACGTGTTTGTTGTAGAATCGTATTTTTTGATTACGTCCTCAGCACTGTCATAGAAATAAAACAACTGATTGTTGCTATATGTTGTTGAACTTAATGTAATATCTGCTTCATTCTGTGATACAACAAAATTACTTGCGGCGTATGGTCTGAATCTCTCGATATTATCATAAGATGTATATTTTTCAAAGAAAACAAATTTAGTTGATTCCGACAAAGTGGGTTCAACAAAAATGTCAAACAACTCTGGATTATCTACTACTCCGTCGTCGTCGTCATCAAAGAATCCAACTTTGACTTTTCTATTATCTTGAAATCCGTCTGCCTCTGTGACTACATCAGTGACCTGCCAAGTTAATGGATAACCTATGCTTGAACTAGTAGATAGAATATCATTTGTTTTTAAAATTTTGACCGTGTCTTTTACACTTTTACCAGTTGTATAGTCAAAAATTTTCTCTGCAATATCATAATGAAATTTATTTTGTCCTTCCGATTCAAATATATAATCTAGTTTTCTGTACTGAACAGTATAGGTATTTCCGTCATTAGTAAATTTGAACCACCAACTGGCATCAGCATTGGTTCCTGCTGTTGAGCCAGCATTACCTAAACTGAATACTGAACTTGTCGACAGGTTGCTTGATGTAATGACTTTCCAAGTTTCAGAATCACTGTCATATCTCAATCCAAATTCTTCAAATGCTTCGATTCTATCTAAAAGATCTGCTTCTAGTGTGCTTGAAAATGATGTGGTGTAGTTAGGGATAATTGCATTTATCACCGCACCGTTTGGCACAACGCTACTTAAAGTTACTGGTCCCTCTCCTGATTCTAAATTTCCGGTTCCTCCATTAGCACCATCACCTACCACAGCACCTATTTTGGCCCATTGTCTATCCTCGGCGTTATCAGTTCCTGCCGTTACAAGAGTTGAATTTAAAAATTCTCTGGTGTCCGGAGACGTGAACTTGACAAGTGCTCCAGGCTTTGCGTATTTTAAGTTTGATGTGGCAAAGTCTCCTATTACAAGTGCGCCTCCTGAAGTGAAATATCCTGTGTTAGTATTTGTTGACGTTGATGTTGAGTTCCAAGTCGCTGTTAATGTGCTAGTGTCTTTTGTTCCGTATTTGAAATAATAGAAATGACGTGCATATGCCTGTTTTATTTTAGACTCCACAGAGGCGTCAATTGTAGATTGTATGTCACTCTTATTATTAAAACTGAAAGTAAATTGCTCAACAGATTCTTCTCTGTATAAAATACCATCTTCTGCAAACACGCTTACATTAGAATAGGCACCGGTCGGGTCGAGTATTTCTTTAGCCCTCGATATGCCTGATGCTGATCTGTTTACTGATCTTACTTTTACAATTTCTTGAGATGCTGATAGTGGAACAACTTGGTAGTCCTCCGCTGTTATCATTCTATTTTGTGAATAATATACCTGGCCTGCTTTTTCTTTTATGGAATCATTAGATTCTGTGGCCGCTGAATTGTACACACTTGCCTTTAAACTTAAAGCCATTGTTAAAGTTTGTAAAGAACCATTGGCATCTGTGTATGGTACAGTCAACTGTATATTTTGCATGTCAGATGGTTGAATAGCATACTTGGCATTGTCACTAACTCTGTAATATACTTCAAAATTTCCCAAAGGAATATTGCTAAAGTTTCCGTCACCAAACACAAGGTCAATAGCGTCGTCGTTCTGTGTGACTACATTGTAAGTATTTCTTTCGGCTTTCGAAAGGGAGTTGTAAATGGCATTGTTTCCTGACAATGAAGGAACTTTCGTCCATCTGTCTGTTATTTGGCCGAATTGATCTAATTTGTACAACCATACATCAGTATCGTTGATATTAGTGGCGCTAATTGGCTTAACAAAATTTGTAACAGCCGAATCTACTGTAAAGTTTTCTTGCTGTATATTGCCTTGTTTGAAAAGGAAAAAGAATCCTGTATTGTTCGAGCTATCACCCGATCCATCTGATCTGTAAGAGTAAGTCAGCCCAGTTCCTGGTATTGGATCTGATTCATAAATGCTTTCCGAATTATTGACCGAGCTCGATACAATTTCGAAAGACCTAGTAACTCCACCCACTGCTTTTGTGAATTTGAATATAGGTATGTCTAGTTGATTTGAACTTAGTGTGTACACCTCGGTATCTATACCACCTATTTTTCCTGACTCCCTTGGTTTTCCGAATAGTTGTCCTGTCTGGTTAGCGGCATTTAAAATTGAAGTGAACTGCTCTCTGTAGTTTGCATTTGCAGAATCATTCCATATGATAGTCGAATTTGCTAAATTTGTTCCTGTGCTATCCTGCACATCTTGTGTTGTAGATATGCTATCTATCTTAAGAAGTCCTGTAGCAGGTCGATTTCTCTTGGCGTTGTAGTTGATTAATCTTGCTAATCTTAAAACACTATTTCTTCTTTCGGCAGTCTCTAAAAAGTTTTCTCTAGCGTTAAGATCAACCCTGAAAGACAAGGCCTGTGAGATGTAAGCGATTAGATCTATCAAGGCTACATACTCAGAGCTCTCAACAAAATCATTGAAATCATCTGGATAATTCTCTTTAAGATAGGCCACCATTGTCCTTCTTAATGTTTCGAAGTCATATGATTTAAAATCTGCCTGTTGGAAAGCCTGGTAGATTTTTCTCCAATCTTCCGCTACAAGTAATCTGTTCTGTCTATCTGTTGTGGCCATTGTATATACAACGGTATTTATATGTTAGGAAATGTGCGTATATTAAGATAG
>MDTD01143295.1_pt1 | contig 14112 bp, 12 predicted proteins | sample 811221 | NCBI WGS metagenome assembly MDTD01 (sample SAMN05326646, study PRJNA326480) | marine metagenome | isolation source: seawater | place: Pacific Ocean: South West | collected 2011
ATCTATTTTATTATTAAAATATTTCTTTTTTAAGAAATAAAGATTTGAATATATATTTCTTGCAAAAGCTCGAAAAATATTTTCTCTATAATTTATAATTGGCATTGGAATTTCAGAGTTAGCTAATTTTATTAATGATCCTTTTTTTAATTTAACAATTTTTTTAATTTTGTTTGAAAAGTTGTTATTTATTACTAACACATCAATATAATAATTATATTTTTCAATTCCATTCAAATAAACAAGCGCATCTTTCTCAGAATTAAATATTTTAATAAATTTTTTATTAATTATTATTTTATTTTTAACTAGATCATTAAAATAATTTTTATTTAGAAATTTAGAAAAAACTAATATTTCAACATTCCATTTTTTATTTAGAAAAAAATCTACTCCAAATCTTTCAAAATCCCTCTTATTGGGTGGAAAAAACATTAAATATATTAATTTTTTATTCATAAACTATATTAGTTTTACAAAAAATTAACGTATTTTTTTTTAACTCCAAATGGAAATTTGTCGGCTGATATTTGTTTAACCTTAGAATTAATCCTATAAATTTTTTTATTATTTTGAACATATTTTAGCATAGAAAATAAATTGTAATTCTTTTGATTGGGAACTAAAAATTTCTCTATAATTAATTTTACTAATTTAAAATCGTCTATTGTATCTACAGTCAGTCTAAGTTTTATAAATTTTTTAAGATTTTTGTTTTTGTATTTACCTATTTTGAAAATTTTTTCTAATTTATAAAACCAAAGTGAATAAGCTTCAGTGTCAGTTTTATTTTTTATTTCACAAACCTTTTTTATTGCAGATTTCTTAATTATTTTTGGCCAAATTCCAATGGGCAATTCTTCATAAGCGTCTAAATAGTCATATTTTCCTTTTTTGTATATCAAATACATTTTTTTGATTATATTTGGATGAACAAGTGGATTATCACCATTAAGTATGATTGTATTTTCAAAATTATACTTATCACATGTTTTGAAAATTCTCATTAAAACATCTTTTTTACTTCCTCTAAAAAAATTTATTTTCATTTTTTTTGCTAGTTCTACTAGAGGATCATCAATTTTATATTTAGAAGTAGCTAAAATTATTTTATTTGAAGTGAAATTCTTTTTAAGCATTTCTATTTGATGAGTTATCATTTCTTTGTTTTTGATTTTTAATATAGGTTTTTTCTTCAATCTTGTAGAACTCATAAGAGCTTGAATTATAATACAATAATTATTATTGTTATTTAAAATCATTTAAAGCTACTACTTGATTTTTTTTAACATTCTTTTTTAATAATTTATTAATAAATTTATTTTTTTTTATTATTACTTTTTTTTCTTTTAATCTTATTAATTTTAAATCATTTATATTTAATTTACTGTTTTTTTCTAAATCATGTTTATAAACATATTTTTTCTTAAATGTTTCTCTGTAAATTTTCTCTTTAACACTAAAATTTTTATTTTTTGCGCCGAGAGCTCTTTCATAAATTCTTATTTGTTTTACAAATTTTATTAATTCATTTGGCTCAAATGAAGAGTGAAAGTCAGCATTATTTTTATTTCTTTTTATTATTATATGCTTTTCTATTACTTTTGCTCCTAAAGCTATTGCTATATTTGAAAAGTCATTTACTAACTTTAACTCGGGCGATGTATGATCCTGATAAGACACATTGATTTTAAATTTTTCATAAAGAGTTTTTATATAATTTATATTAGCTTCATCAATTGGTGTAGGGTATCCTTGAAATCCATGACATAAAAGTTTTATTTTTCCACGATTTTTTTTTACATATTTTATACAATCTGAAATTTCATTAATAGTGGAACCGCCAGTATTAAGTGACATTGGTATTTTTGTTTTTATAAAATATTTTATCAATTCTTCATTATCAATATCTGAAGAATGTATTCTCCACATACTTGGTTTATACATATTAATTTTTTTAGCAGTAAATATATCAGAGACCATTGCCCAAAAAGGGAATTTTAATTTTTTGCAAACATTAAAAATTTTTGGATAATACTTGCTATTAATTTCTAATTTTTTGTTTATTTTATAATCCTCAGTCCCTCTAATTGATATTTCATCTGAGTTATAAAACTGAAATTGAATAAAATCACAATTAGCTTTTTTAGCAATCTTTATTAATTTGATTAATTTATTTATATCTCCATTATGTGCAGATGCCACCTCTGCAACTATATTTACTTTATTCATATTAGTTATTTTCTATAAGATTTTTTGTTTTAATATACTCAGGCCAAATGCCCACATCTAACCATTTGTCACTAGATATTTCAAAAACTCCAATTTTTTTATTTTCGGATAATAGATTATTAATAAAAGTATCCATGTCCACATTCTCATTCTTTTTGAGCTTCTTTAGGAATTTCATTTTTAATATATATAAACCAGTATTGACTAAGAAAAACTTTGATGGTTTTTCGATAATATTAATTAATTGATGATTTTTATTTTTTTCTAATACACCATAATTAATATCTAATTTTTTATTACAACCAACTATTGTTAAGTCATTGTCATTTTTAATATGATGATTAAATAGATCTCCAATGTCTAAGTCAAAGACAGTGTCACAGTTAGATATAAAAATAGATTTATTTTGATGGATTATTTTTTTGGGAATTAATGATGCAGAACCTAGTGTGCCTAGTTGTTTGTTTTCTTCTAAGAATGTAATATTTTTGTTACTTGCAAGATATGATTTTATTAAATTTTTTTTATAATTAACTGATATAAAAATTTTATTGATGCCTACATTTTTAAAATTATTGATTAGTTTATCAATAATTGTTTCTTCGTTAATAGGGAGAAGACACTTAGGAAAAATATTTGTAAATGGTTTCATTCTTTCTCCAGGTCCACCAGCCATTATAATTACTTCTAATTTTGATGATAAATTAGCTTTTCTTTGTTGATTTTGTTTATTTAATTTAAATTGTTCATAAAAATTAATTATAGTTTTGTTTTTATTCAAAATAGCACAAATTCTTATTTTGTTTTTTTGGAAAATTTTCGTAATTTTATCTTTTTTAAGATTATCACTGTTAAAAAAGAATATTGACTTCTTATTATATATTTCTTTAATTTGCTTTTTTAAATTTTTATTCTTAACAATATATCTTCTTATATCGCCATCAGTTAGAGTCCCAAGGTATTTTTTTTGATCGTTAACAACAAATAAACACTGATATTTTGATTTGTTGAGTTGATCTAAAGCATCATAAATACTTTTTTTATAATTTATTGAAATTTGAGAAATTATTTTTTTCATCAAATTATTCTAAATCACTCCACTTTAATTGAGTATTTGCTTTAATGTCTCTTTTCGTTTTTCTATTAATAACATCATTGATTTTTTGAATTGGAATACCGTCACCTGGCCTTTTACCTACAATTAGATTTTTATTTAAAATGGTTCCCTTTGATATGTTTTTAGTTAAAACAATACTTCTTCTAAAAATATTTTTTTTATTTTTTTCTTCAAAAGGTTTGATATATTGAGTGCCTAAAGATTTATACACTTTTTTAGTCTCATCGCAGATAATCTTTAACTCATGAGGATCGGCAGAAATACTTTGATCCCATCCATCTAATTTTTTATCAATTGTAAAATGCTTCTCTATTAGTTTTACCCCTTTAACTACACTTGCTATTGGTATAGCAAAACCTAAGGAGTGGTCTGAAAATCCAATTGGATAAGGATAAATTTTAGATAATGTATCTATATTATTTAGATTAATTTTTTCTTCAGATGTAGGATAGGATGCTACACAGTGTAAAATAATAATTTGTTTATGATATTTCTCAATTAACTTAATAGTTTTATCAATTTCGTATATTTCGCTTAAACCATTTGATATTACGATAGGAATATTTCTTTTTGCAACGTACTCTATTAAATCTAAGTTTACTAAATCCATTGAAGCAATTTTAACAAAAGGAACTTTTACCTTTTTTATTAAAAAATCAACTTCAGTTTTAGAAAATGGTGTTGAGGTAAAATCTATACCTATTTTTTTTGAATATTTATAAAATTTAATCAATAAGTTCTCAGTGACAGCCAATTTGTCTATTGTTTTTTCAAGTTTCTTGTCATTTGAATAGACTTTTTTTGAATAAAGACTGTCTTTTGACCAGCTTTGAAATTTTACACAATCTGCCCCAGCTTTTTTGGCTGCTAAAATCATCTTTTGTCCTAGCTTTAGGCTGCCATTATGGTTTGATCCTATTTCAGCAACTATATATGGAAAGTTTTCTTTTAATATTCTTTTGTAAAATTTATTCATTTTAAATTTTCATACCTATCTATTGTAATTAAATCGCTCCACCAAAAATTATATATTTTATCATAATTATCATTTATTGAAGATATGTATTTTTTTTTAAAATTTGGTTTTTGTAAAAAATTTGAGAGTTGTCTATAATCTAACAGTGTGTTCTGAATATGTTCTAAATCTACATTACTTTTATTACTTTTACAATAATTTAAAAGCCCTTTGTAGTGGCTGAGCTTAACTTTTAAAATTAAATCTAGAGATTTAGATGATAGTTTAGATTCTAGACCTATTACGTTGTTATTGTGTTGTCGATAATAAGTATATGAATTTTTAATTAAACCACCTTTATAATTATTTATTAAGTATATTGATGCAATATACCAATCAGTTGCAATAATATGTTTTGGTATTTTAATAATTCTTCGTTTAGTTTTTTTAAAAGCACTCGATGAACCTCCAATGTAATTCATATGCAAGATATTGTAAATGCTAACTGTTTCAGTAGGCATTTGAGTTTTCTTTTTTGATAATAACTTACCTTTATTATTAACTTTAATTAATTCATTATATGCAAAATTATTATTCTGAAGTTTGATAAAGCTTTTTTCAACTCTATCATTGGAAAAAAAATCATCAGCGTCGCTACATATTAAATATTTATAGTTTTTATTATAAAAATAATCCCAGCCAATTTGCCTCATTTCAGCAACACTTTTGTTTTTTTTTACATTTATGATTATTGGTTTTTTATTTAACTTTTCAAAATAATTTTTTTTTAAACCTTGATTGACTATTAAAATGTCAAAATCAATAAATGTTTGTTCGTTTATTGATTGTATATAATCATTCAAATATTTCTGTACTTCTGGGAATGTATGTACAATAACTAATAAAGAGTTGTGAGCCAATTTTATTGCTTTTTAACCACAAAATTACCTATATATAAGACATCTAACCCACAAGAAAAAAAGGTTCTAATTGCATCCTTAGGTGTCATTACAATAGGTTCTCCATTTAAATTAAATGAGGTGTTTAAAATTACGGGGACATTTGTGATTTTGTAAAATTCACTTATCAATTTATGAAATTTTTTATGCACATTTTTATCAACTGTTTGAATTCTCCCTGTATTATCAACATGGCAAACTGCCTTAAGTTTTTTTCTCCATGTTTTTTTTATTTTATACGCTCTTTCCATAAAATAAATATTTCTTTTATCTGGCTTTATGAAAATTGAATTTTGATGTTCAATGAGTGTTGCAGGAGCAAATGGTCTAAATGATTCTCTAAATTTTATAGCATTGTTAACCTTATCTTTCATTTCAATTTTTCTTGGATCTGCTAATATTGATCTATTACCTAATGCTCTATGTCCAAATTCCATTCTTCCTTGAAACCAGCCAATTATATTTCCTTTACTAAGGGAAGTTGCTGCATCTTTATAAATATTATTTGATTTTTTGAAATTTAGTTTAAAATTTTTCAAAATGCGTAAGATCTCATCATCATCATAAAAAGGACCCCAAAAATTTTCTTTAATTTCATTTATTTTTCTACTATTTTTAAATTTTGTAAAATATGCAAGCAAAGTTGCACCTGCGCTTACACCAGAGTCATCTGGGGCATTAGAGATATAACTATCTTGATAGAATTTAAAATTGTCTAGTTTGCCATTCATAACACAATTCATGGCAGCACCACCAGACAATACTATATTTTTCTCACCAGACAGATTCTTTGAAATTTTTAAAAGATTATGTGTATTTTTTTCAAAACATCTTTGCATGGCCCCAGCTATCTCATAATGTTTAGTTTGCAATTTATGATCTTTTAATCTTGGTTTACCAAATAAATTTATGAATTTTGAGTTAAAAAAATTTTTTTTTCTATCAAATGTATAAAAATCAAAATAAGATAGATCTAACTCAAAACCATTTTTGTCATATTTGATAATTTTACTTATTTCTCTATCATACTTGTTGATTTTTTTTGAATATGAAGAAAGAGCCATAACCTTCCATTCATCTGAATCTGGTTTGAAACCTAAAAAATCAGTAAATGTTCCATAAAAAAGACCTAGCGAGTGAGGATATTTTATTTTTTTAATAATTTCAATCTTGTTTCCATTACCTTTTGCAATACAACAAGTATCTTCTTCTCCATGTCCATCTATAGTCAGTATATCTGCTTTTTTAAATGGTGATTGAAAAAATGATAATGCTGCATGGCATTCATGATGATTTAGAAAAAAAAGTTTTTTACCAGACCATTTCATTTCTATAGAACTTCCTGGAGTTTCATTTATATTTTTCATTATATTAATTGGAACATTTGATAACATTTCACCTCTCCATCTCATTGATGAAATCCATCTGTTTGCTGCGGTATTAACATTGATTTGGGGGTTCCATGGAACAACAATGCAATCTAAGTCGTCCCAATTTATTCCTGCAAAATTTAAACACCATTCAATCGATTTTTCAGGAAATGCTGTACTCATTTTTATTCTATTAAATCTCTCTTCAGGAGCTGCTGATATTATTTTTCCATCAATCATCAGGGCTGCTGATGAAATGTGCATGTAAGGATAAATTCCTAAAATTTTCATGTTAATTTTCTAAAATCTTCCCATCTTTAAGATAAATAATTTTTTTACACAATCTTAAAATTTCCTTTTTATGAGTTATTATTATTAGAGTTAAGTCATTTGAAACATTCATTAAATCTGTTATAACTTTTTTTTCAGTTTCTGCATCTAACTGATTTGTTGACTCATCAAGAAAAATAATTTGTTTGTTAAAATAAAATGCTCTAGCTAATGCTATTCGTTGTCTTTGACCACCAGATATTCTTATACCTCTTTCTCCAATTTCAGTATGTATTCCTTCTTTTAAATTACTTACAAATTCATCCAATCTAGCTTTTTTTAATGACTCAAATAATTTTTGATTTTCCGTAGGATTAATATGTTCTTTAAAAGTTATATTCGTCAGTATCGAACTATCCATCAAATAAATTTGCTGAGGTATATAAGACACTTTTGATCTAAATCTTTCAATTAAATTTTTATCAACAATTTTGTCGTTAATTATAAAATCTCCTTCAGTAATTTTAAATAATCCTAAAATTATATCCACTAAAGTTGTTTTGCCTGTACCAGAAGGTCCACTTATTCCAAATTTATCATTTTTTTTTATTAGCAAATTAGAATTTTCGAAAATGTTTTTTTCATTCAAATTATATTTGAAAGAAAAATTCTTAAGCTTTAAACTTGTAAAATTAAAATCTTTAAGATTTTTATCTGTAATATTTTTATTTCTAAACCCATTATTATGAGAATTTTTAATTAATTCATTATATACTTTATCTAACCCATCTTTACCAAAGCTCATAATACTTAAAGAGCTCATTAAAGTTGATGCTAAAGGCACAATCCTAACTAGAGAAACTGCAAATATTGAAATAATAATTAAATATTCTTCAATTTGTTGATTAAAATAAATTATTAATAATATCGACGAGACACAAATAACAAGTATTAAAGTCTCCAAAAAAAATTTAGGAATTATTCTTAGAGTATTAATTTTTGTTTCAATTTCTGCATCTTTTTGAAAGCCTTTTAATATATATTTTGTAAAAAATTCTTTTTTATTAATGACTATATTCTCTTTAAATGCACCAAATAATTCAGTTATATTTTTAAATGTGATTTGTTGAAAGAATGCAACTTCTTTGCCATAATTAAAAATTTTATTTTTTAAAATAAAATCATATAAAAAAATTACTATTGGGAAAAGTAAAATTAAAAAAATAAAAATATATATATTTGTTATAGCTAACAAAATTAATATAAAAAATATGATTAGTGTATCACTGATTATTTTTAAAAAAGACATTATTACTTCTCCACACCTTGCTGATAAATTTCCAATATAATTTAAAAATTCTGATGAGTTTCTTTTAATATAAATATCATAAGGTATATTTAAAAACTCATTCAGCAATCTAGATCTAATTTGTAGTTGGGTGTTAGCTGAAAATTTAAAAATTAAATAATTTATAAAAATCGCAAATAATGACTTGAAAATAAAAACAAATAATAGCAAAATACTAATAAGATATAAATAATAGTTTTTATGTTCAACAATACTAATATTAAAATATTTAATTGCCAATTTTTCTAAATCTTTACCATCTGTGAATAGGATTGATATGTATGGCCCAATCAATCCAAGACCAATTACATCAAGTATTGAGAGTAAAACAAAAAGAGTTGTAAAATATGTATAGGTTATAATTGGTTTTTTAAAATGAAAATTGATTTTTTTTATAAAAGAAAAATTTAATATTCCCATTTTATGTAATAGCTTATTTAAAATTTAGATTGTAAACAGAAATTGTTATATACTCAAATTATGAAAAATAAAATAGTTATTACAGGAGGTTTAGGATTTATAGCTTCACATTTTATAAGAAAAATTTTAAAAAATAAATCTTATAAAGTTTTAAATATTGATAAAATCTCAGATGTATCAATAAGCAAAAAAAAGTTAAATTTTGAACACTTTAATAATTATTATTTTGAAAAATGTGATTTAAAAAATTTTAATAAATTAAAAAAAATAATTCATCACTTTAAACCAAATATTGTAATAAATTTTGCAGCTGAAAGCCATGTAGATAACTCAATTGTCCATCCAAAAGCTTTTATTGATTCCAACATCATTGGAACTTTTAATCTTATAAATATTTTAAATAATTTATGGAAACAAAATAAACTAGATTACAAATTCATTCATATTTCAACTGATGAAGTATATGGTTCTCTGAACTTTAAAGAGAAAGCGTTTACAGAAGATAATACATATAAACCAAACTCACCATACTCAGCCTCTAAAGCATCTTCCGATCTTTTAGTAAGATCTTGGTTTAAAACATATAATTTTAATGGTGTAATAACCAATTGTTCAAATAATTATGGTCCATGGCAAAATAAAGAAAAGTTAATTCCTAAAACTATAATCAATGCAATAAACAAAAAACCTATTCCGCTTTATGGTGATGGAAAAAATATTAGAGATTGGATACACGTAGATGATCATGTTAATGCAATTCTAAAAGTCATGAAATTTGGAAAAGTGGGAGAACGATATAATATTGGTGGCAACTGTGAAAAATCTAATATTGAAATTATAAATACAATTTGTGATATTTTACAAAAAAAACTAAATAACAATTATAATTATAGAAAATTAATAAGATTTGTTAAAGACAGACCTGGTCACGATTTAAGATATTCTATCAATGATAAAAAAATTCGAAAAAAATTAAATTTTAAAAATAAAATAAATTTTTATGAAGGAATTAATTCAACAATCGATTGGTATATAAAGAATAATTGAGATTAAATGTTAAATTTTTTTTCAATTGTTATACCTGTCTATAATGAAGAAGCAAATATTAAAAAATTAATTATAGAAATAATAAAATTAAACTTTAAAAATTATGAATTGATTATTATTGATGATGCAAGTTCTGATAGAACGTTTGAATTAATTGAAAACTTTCAGGCAAAAAATCTTCGGATAATAAGACATAAAAGGAACTTGGGTCAAAGTTCATCTATTAGAACCGGAATTATAAATTCAATGTATAAAACCATTGTTACAATGGATGGTGATGGCCAAAATGATCCTAAAGATATCTTTAAATTACTTGATATTTATTTTTTAAATGAAAAAATAAAACTTGTAGGAGGGATTAGGACAAAAAGAAAAGATTCTTTTATAAAAAAAATATCTTCTAAAATTGCCAATAGTATTAGAAGTTATATATTAGATGATAATTGTAAAGATACAGGCTGTTCATTAAAAATATTTGATAAAGATATATTTTTAAGTTTTGAATTTTTTAATGGTATTCATAGATTTTTACCGGCCTATTTTAAAGGTTATGGATTTAAGACTAAATTTATAAATGTTAATCATAGAGAAAGGCAGTTTGGAGTATCTAAATATAATACATTAAATAGAGCCATACAAGGTATTAAAGATTTGCAAATGGTATATAAGCATTTAAAGAAAAAAAATGTATAGTTATTTTAATTCCTTATCTAGTTTGGAAATAATTTTTCTAATTATAGGTTTTACAGGACAGTTTCTTTTTGCTTCAAGATTTATCGTTCAATGGATTTATTCAGAAAAAAAAGGTGAAAGTTCAATTCCTATAATTTTTTGGTATCTTAGTATTTTTGGAGGTATAGGTTTACTAACATATGCAATTTTTAGAAAAGATCCTGTAATAATTTTAGGTCAATCTTTTGGTATATTTATTTATTTAAGAAACTTATTTTTAATTTATAAGAGAAAAAATGAAAAAAATTGAAAATTATATAAATGGATCTCCCACATCAATCTCTAAAGAATTTTTACCAATTATTGATCCATCAAAAGGTGAAAAAATTGGAGAAGTTGTGGTGTCTAATGAAAGTGACTTAAATCAATGTATTAAAAGCTCTAAGTTAGCCTTTCAAAAATGGTCGGAAATAACACCACTTAAAAGATCAAGAATATTACAAAAGTATAAAGAAATTATTGAAAAGAATACTGAAGAATTAGCAAAAATTGTATCAATAGAACATGGAAAAACTTTAGATGATGCCAAAGGCTCTGTTATCAGAGGTTTAGAAGTTGTAGAATTTGCATCCGGTATACCTCACTTATTAAAAGGTGAATACTCTGAAAATGTTGGAACAAATATAGATTCATGGTCAATGCGACAACCTTTAGGGATAACTGTCGGTATAACACCTTTCAATTTTCCTGCTATGGTACCAATGTGGATGTTCCCTATTTCAATTGCATGTGGTAACGCCTTTATCTTAAAACCCTCTGAAAAAGATCCATCATGTGCGATGAAATTAGCCGAATTATTTTCTGATGCTGGATTACCTGATGGTGTTCTTAATGTTTTAAATGGAGATAAAAATATAGTAAATCAGTTGATTGAGGAAAAAGAAACTTCTTCTATAAGTTTCGTAGGCTCTACTCCAGTAGCAAAACACATTTATCAACATTCTGCTAAATTTGGAAAAAGAGTTCAAGCTTTAGGTGGTGCAAAAAATCATTTAGTTGTTATGCCAGATGCAAATATTGATCAAGCAGTTGACGGGATAATGGGTGCTGCATTTGGTTCTGCTGGCGAGAGATGCATGGCTGTTTCTGTCGCAGTTGCTGTTGGTGATATTGCTGATAAACTAAAAGATGAAATTTATAAAAAGGCCCAATCCTTAAAAGTAGCTCCTTGGATTGATAATGAAGCACAAATGGGCCCAGTCATTTCTATGGAACACAAAGAAAAAATTGAACAGTATATATCTCAGGGAGTAAATGAAGGTGCTACTCTTGTTTTAGATGGTAGAAATTTGAATATACAAGGTTATGAAAACGGTTATTTTATTGGTCCAAGTATTTTTGATAATGTAAATGAGAGTATGAAGATTTACAAAGAAGAGATATTTGGTCCAGTTTTGTCAATTGTGAGGTCAAAGAATTATGAAGAAGCACTGAGATTGGTCAACGAGCACAAATATGGAAATGGTTCTAGTATTTATACATCTGATGGTGAAATATCTAGACACTTTACCGCTAATTGTAAAATAGGTATGGTTGGAGTAAATGTTCCAATTCCAGTTCCAATGGCTTTTCATAGTTTTGGCGGATGGAAACAATCACTTTTTGGAGATCACTCCATGCATGGAATGGAAGGAGTAAGGTTCTTTACTAGATTAAAGACTATAACTTCAAGATGGCCAAAGAGTATTCAAAATGGTGCAGAATTTAAAATGCCAACAAATTAAAATGAATATTCTTGTTACAGGTTGTGCAGGATTTATAGGATATCATTTAGTAAATAATATTGCAAATAACTATAAAGAGAACAACATAAAAAAAAAAGTTTTTGGAATTGATAATTTAAACAATTATTATGATGTAAATTTAAAACTACTAAGATTAAAAAAATTAAAAAAAAATGTTAATTTTAAATTTTTTAAATATGATATTTGTAACAAAAATAAACTTTTTAAAATTATAAAAGAAAATAATATAAAAATTATAATTCATTTAGCTGCTCAAGCAGGCGTTAGGCATTCTATAAAAAATCCACAACAGTATTTTGATAATAATATTGTTGGTTTTTTTAATATACTCGAAGCATGTAAAGAATTTAAAATTAATCATCTTATAAGTGCTTCAACAAGCTCTGTTTATGGAACAAGTAAAAAATTTCCAACTGATGAGGAACATAGTACTGATAATCCAGATTCTTTTTATGCCGCCTCAAAAAAATGTAATGAAATATTGGCTGTGTCATATAGTAAAATTTACCAATTAAGAATAACTATATTAAGATTTTTCACAGTATATGGTCCATTAGGAAGACCAGATATGGCACTTTTCAAATTTGTAAAAAATATTCAAACAAACAAAAAAATTGAACTCTATAATAATGGTTTTCACGAAAGGGATTTTACTTTTATCGATGATGTTATTTATTCCATAATAAAGATTATAAATTCGAAAAAGAAAAAAAATTTATTTGAAATTCTAAATGTTGCAGGTTCTAAACCAGTCAAACTCAGCAAATTTGTTAAAATTATTGAAGATAATCTAAAACAAGTTTCGAAAAAAAAATATATTAAAATGCAAAGAGGAGATGTTTATAAAAGTCATGCTGATAATAGAAAGCTCAAAAAGACCATAGGAAAATACAATTTTACTAAAATTGAAAAAGGTATTGAAGAATTCATTCTATGGTATAATGAATATAAAAATCATAAGATTAATGACTGATCCAAATTTTTTTATAGAAGTAATAAAAAATAATTTAATTAAACTTGTATCACTTATTTTTATAAGTTTTGTGATTTTATTTATTATATATAATTTTTTTAATGATAAGAAATACAATTATGAAGTAGATGGTTATTTATCAGTAAATAAAGAATCATTTTCTCAAAATGATTTGTTAGAGTCATTCTATATAGAATTATTTAAAGGCTCTAAAGATATAAGCGCAGTTGTTTCTAAATATGAGCAAAATTTTAAGAATCTTTTATGTCGTAAATCTACTTCTTTGCTTTTAACTTATGAAGAAAAAGCTTTTGAGGAAATAGATTGTTATTTTAATAATCAAGAAACACCTAAATTAGAAGAGTCATATGTTGATTCTGAATTAGAGCTCAGAATAAAAAATGTCTTTAAATTATTATCTTTTGATGATTTGTATTTGAGTACGTTCTTCAATTTTTCTTCATCTCGTGACTTAGAAATAGCAGAATCAGTCAATTTAGAAAAAATTAATTTTAATATTGGTGATCTTCAAGGAGGAAATAAAATTTTTGTTAAATATAATTTAATTCTAAATTCTGAAAATAAATTAAGTAAGAAAGATATAAGTTCCAATATGGACAAATTAATAATTATGATCAATGAAAATTATAATGAATCAATTAATATAGGTTTTTCTGAAATTGAAACAGATTTAGAAATTGTAGTTCCAGCTCTTCATAATAACCTAGGTATACTTTTAAGAAATCTTGAAAATATTTATAATATATATTACGCTTCATTAATTGAAGATCTCACTCTTCTAGAATCAGATTATTATAAAGAGCGCAATAAAAAAGATATTATCAAATCAATAGCTATAGAAAAAAATAATTTTTCAAATAATTTAATAGTTCAAACTATATATACACATCAAAAAGATTTAGATGATTTTAAAATGATCTCAA
>MDTD01148855.1_pt1 | contig 14111 bp, 10 predicted proteins | sample 811221 | NCBI WGS metagenome assembly MDTD01 (sample SAMN05326646, study PRJNA326480) | marine metagenome | isolation source: seawater | place: Pacific Ocean: South West | collected 2011
GACATTTATTAATTTGATTTGTAGAAGAAATATGTCTTAAACTAGATTGCTGGTTTATCGGAATCGTTAAAGTTAACTTATCTTTTTCAATAAAAACTTTATAAAAATTAATATTAATATCTCCAATAACAGCTTTTTCAATTGAGACTATTTTTCCTACCCCATGCTTTGGATAAACTACATACTCATTAACATTATAAATCCTTTTTTCAGAAGGTTGTTTCTTTATTTTTTTTATTATGATTTTTTCATCCTGAGGGCTTTTCGATGTAAAGCTTTGTTTTTTTATAGGTTTGGATAGAATCTTTTTTTTATTTTTTTTTACTTTAGTTTTTTTAGTCTTTTTTCTCATATCAAATTATTTTGCTCCGTTTTTAGAAAAATGTTTTTCAAATTTATCTTTGATATTTTTATATTTATCATTTTCAGGAAAAGGATCTTTTTTCTTAGTAATGTTTGGCCATATCTTAGAATATTTCTCATTTACTTCTAACCATTTATTTTTGTCTTCTTTATTATAATCTACATCTGATACAATTGCATCAATTGGACATTCGGGCTCACAAACTCCGCAATCTATACACTCGTCAGGATTAATTACAAGCATATTTTCACCTTCGTAAAAACAATTGACGGGACAAACTTCGACACAATCAGTTAATTTACATTTGATACATTCATCTTTTACAATATAGGTCATATATTTATTTATTTTTTAAAACTTTTAATTTTATTTCACCAATTAATTTATCGGGAAGATAAAGTAAACCGCTAATTCGTCTCATTAAAGTAGCTTCATACATATCTGCTTTTTCATCTGATAAAATTATTTGCCATAATGTCTCGATTATTTTTTTTTTAAAATCTAAAGAATTTTTTTTAATTTCTTGTGTAAAATTTAAGATTTGATTTGAGTTTTGCTCCTCCTTCTCTGCTAGTTTTATTATTTCATCTGAATTGATATCAGCACTTATGGAATTAAGAAAATTTCTAATTATATTCTTTTCCTTATCAGAGTAATTTTCATCAATTTTTGCAGCGTATATAAGTAAAGATGAAATTTTTATTAAGTCATCTTTATTATTACTATCTTCAGTTTTATTGAAAATATCCTTTATCATTTTAAACTTAAAGACTCCAACTTTTTAAAAGGGTTACGGTCACTTTTTAAAACCTTTTTAATTTTTTTAGTTTTTCTTTCTCCAATATAAACAAATGAATTTTCGACATTTTTTTTATCCTTTTTATAATTCATAAGCAACATTAATTGAAAGAAATTTTCTTTTGTACATCCTAATAAGTTTATCATGCTGGAATCTGTCTCAAATTTTCCGTTTTTACTCTTTTCTATTATTTTGATAAAAAGTTTTTCTAAAATATCCACTCTTATATAAAAATTCTTAAATTTTTCAAAACCACATAAAAGTAAGAAATTTCTGTCAAAATTACTTTTATCATCTTTCAAAAAGTTTAGGCCAGATTTAGGAATCTCATTATTTAATGAAATTCGATTAAAAAATTTCCAAAGTAAAATTCTTAATTCAACAGCTTTTGGTTTAAGCATTTTTGGTAAGAAAACATGGTATCTGCCTACCTTTATTCCTAAAGATCTAAATTGTTTTCTTTCATCTTTTAAAATATTTTTAAGTATATCTTCAACCTGAAATCTTTTTAAAATACCGTTATTTTCGTAAAGCCTGAATGCAATAGCTCTTACATATCTATTTTTATTATCTTTATTTGTTAAGTTAATTAAATCTCTCAATTCCTCAGATATATATGAGTTTAGCCATTCATTTAAATAAACAAAAAGGTCTTTTTTTGCATTTTCTTCTAAAGCTTCATCGCTAATAATTTCTATTTCAGGAGATAAGTAATTTTTACCTTTTTTTATTCTAGCAATAGGATTGTTATTCCACTCTATTTTAAATTCTTTATTAAGTTTAAGATTTTTTGATTCTATAATAACTTTTACTCTTTTTTTTAACTCATCCTCAATACCTTGCTTAGCGGCTTTTTTCAGAGATTTTATGTCTGTTTCTAATGTCCCTTGTGTAAACTCTAAATTAAGTTTCAGACCCTTTAGTTTTCCAATTAGTTGATTATCAATAATTACCTCATCATTTTCATTAATATCTGTTCTTAGCTTAACATCTTGCTTGAGACCTCTAGACAAAACACTAATTCTTTTATCGATAAAACTCTTTGTCAATTCAATGTGTAACTTATCTGATAAACTATCCTCAATATTTTTACTCGTTTGAATCCAGTAATCTGCATTTTCTACCCAATTTTTTTTATTTGCTACATAAGACCATGTTCTAACATTTGAAATTTTATTCGAGATCATATCTATATTACCTTTGTATTTATCCAAACCTTTGAGCTGATTTTTCATATAATCATTTGGAATTTTACTTTTTTTTGAATTTAGAAAATTAAAAACTTTCGTGACAATTTCAATGTGAGTAAATGCTTTTTTTTGAAAATCTGGTATCTGACAACATTCCCATAATAAATTTAGTTTATCATTAGAAAATTTTAGCTTTTGGTCACGAATTAAATATTTTAATACATTTTCGTCTATTGAGTCGGACATTCTTAAAAATTTCTTATTTGTTGTTTTCTTTTCCAAAGATTTAATCAATGTGTCAGCGTTATTAAAATTGAGATCTGAATTTCTCCAGAACAAAAATTTAATATCATCAAGATTATGACTTTCTATTCTTTCAATTTCGTCTGGAAGCAAATTTTCACAACCACCTGTAACACCAAAGTATCCATCTGTCTTGTATCTCCCAGCTCTACCCGCAATTTGTGAAATTTCCGTTGTCCTTAATTTTCTTGTTTTTTTTCCGTCAAACTTTTTTAAACTAGAAAAACTAATTTGTTCAATATCCATATTTAAACCCATACCAATTGCGTCGGTAGCAACTAAATAATCAACATCACCTGATTGATAAACTTCTACTTGAGAGTTTCTTGTTTTAGGACTCAATGATCCCATTATAACAGCTGCACCACCTTTTTGTCGTCTAACCAGTTCCGCAATAGCGTAAATTTCTTCAACAGAAAATGCGATGAGCGCACTTTTTCTATCTAATCTAGAAATTTTTTTATGTCCATTATACGAAAGTTTTGAAAATCTATTTTGTTCAACAAAATGAGTTTCTGGGATTATTTCAGATATAATATTTTTCATAATCTGAGACCCTAGAAACATAGTTAACGCTTCTCCTCTTGAATTTAAAAGTCTATCAGTAAATATATGACCTCGCTCTCTGTCACCACACATTTGTATTTCATCAATAGCAATAAAATCTACAACCATATCTTTCGGCATAGCTTCAACAGTACAAATGTAATATTGAGATGTATGTGGAATAATTTTTTCTTCACCAGTTATTAAAGCTACTTTTTCTACACCAACTTTGCTAACACATTTATCGTATACTTCTCTGGCTAAAAGTCTTAAGGGAAAGCCAAATATTCCAGAATTAAACTCCATCATCTTTTCAATTGCAGTAAAGGTTTTTCCAGTGTTTGTAGGACCCAACACAGCAATTATTTTATTTTGAGAAGTATTCATTTATTTGTGCTATATTTTTTTTTAAATACTATATATTGATTGCCATTGAGAACAAAAGAAGATTAAATCATGACCGAATCACTTTGTCAAACGTTCTATTTTGGCCATATATCTTTAGTTAAGTTATTTTTGTTTTAGTATAAATAAAATGAAAGATTACACAAAAAAAAATATTCAATCTTTAAAACCATCAGCCACATTGGCGATAAATGAAAAATCAAAAGAATTAATTTTAAATGGAAAAAAAGTCTATAGATTTGGTTTTGGGCAGTCACCATTCCCAGTACCAGATAAAGTTGTTAGTGCTTTAAAAAAAAATGCTCACAAAAAAGATTATTTACCAATTCAAGGCTCTTTAAAACTTAGAAAGTCTATTGCAAAATATATTAGCGATAGAACAAAAACCTCTTTTGAATCAGAGGACATAATTGTAAGTCCAGGATCTAAACAAATGATGTTTTTAATACATCTTGGTTTTGATGGAGATATTATACTACCTGCACCAAGTTGGGTATCTTATGAACCACATGCTATTATTGGTAAAAATAAATTCCATTGGATAGAAACATCAAGAGAAAATAACTGGTTTCCAACTGGGAAACAAATTGAGGAAAAAGCTAAAAACATAAAAAATAAAAATATTATTTTAATTTTAAACTCTCCAAATAATCCAGCTGGATCAAATTGCTTAAATTTTGAAGAAATTACAAGTGTAGCAAGAAAATTTGGAATCATAATACTTTCCGATGAGATATACACTGAAATTTCTTTCAATAGACAATATAAATCTATTTCACAAAATTACCCTGAGGGTACAATAATAAGTAGCGGTTTGAGTAAATGGTGTGGAGCTGGGGGTTGGAGACTAGGATTTTTTGCTATCCCAAAAAAATTAAAACCAATCTTAAAAATGTTAAAAGTTTTATCAAGCGAGTCCTTTACCGCTGTGAGTACTCCAATACAATATGCTGCCATAGAAGCTTTTGAAGGTGATCATACTGAATACTTAAAAAAAACAACTACAATATTAAATGCTGTTGGAAACTTTGTTTATGAAAACTTGAAATCAAATAAAGTTCTTATTCAAAAACCAGAAGGTGGTTTCTATATTATGCCAGAGTTTTTAAATTCTAGATTCAAAACATCTGAGGAAATGTGCAATAATATTTTAGATAAATCAGGTGTTGCATTGTTGCCTGGTTCTGACTTTGGTTTTAAACCAAATAAAATGCTAGCACGGTTAAGCTTTACAGATTTCGATGGAGAAAACTTTTTAAGAAATTTAAAAAATGGAAAAAAACCAGATACTGAAATAATCAAAAAGTATGCACCGAATATAGTTGAAGGAACAACCAAATTAGTTGAGTGGTCTAAAAACCTCTAATTAGACTTACAACTAATAGTCCAATTTAAGCTATTTACCTTTACATAACCTTAACTGAATTGATACGATTTGCACATTAATTATATAATTAAGGAGGGAAGGTTATGAAAAAAATAATCTCAACAATATCTGGAGCGTTGTTTTTATTTGCGATCAGTTTGCCTACTTCTATAGCTAAATCGGCTGAATTCTTTTCAATAGGAACAGGCGGACCAACTGGAGTTTATTTTCAAGTTGGAAATGCTATATGCAAAATGGTAGCAAAAATACAATCTGCAGAACACGGTAGAAAAAAAGGAACAGCTAAAGCTTTACGTTGTTCAGCTCCGTCTACAGGTGGTTCGACTTATAATATAGGTCAAATCATGCAAGGTGAGTTACAATTTGGTGTTGCCCAGTCTGACTGGCAATATCATGCTTATAATGGAACTAGACCAGACAAAGTAAAACCTTTTAACGGCCTAAGAGCAGTTTTTTCAGCACATCCTGAACCATTTCAAATTATTACGAGAAAAGGTTCAAAGATAAAGGACTGGAACAGCTTAAAAGGAAAAAAAGTTAATATAGGTAACCCTGGTTCAGGACAAAGAGGAACTTTCGAAGTTCTTATGGAAGCTCATGGAGTAGACACTGGTTATTTTGGTTCTACATCTGAATTAACTTCTTCAGAACAATCAGGTGCTCTTTGTGATAAAAAAATAGATGCATTTGGTTACACAGTTGGTGTTCCAAACGCAGGTGTTGCACAATCAACTGATGGATGTGGCGCAAGCATAATTAATTTAAATACAGATGCTGTAAAAAAATTAGTTGCAGACAATCCATTTTATGCATTTGCAACAATTCCAAAAGGTACTTACAAAACTTCTAAAAAGGATGTAACTACTTTTGGTGTTATGGCTTCAGTAGTAACAAGTGAAGCAGTGTCAGAAGAACTAGTATATTCTGTGGTAAAAGCGGTTTTTGAAAACTTAGACGATTTCAAAAAACAGCACCCAGCATTTGCAAATCTAGATCCAAAGAAAATGATCGTAGATGGTTTATCTGCACCATTACACCCAGGAGCAGTAAAATATTATAAAGAAAAAGGCTTAATGTAAGCTATTTAATAAAAAGGCCCAGTTGATTAACTGGGCCTTTTTTTTTATTGTCTTTAAATGAACTCAGTACAAGATCCAAATAAACCAAATTTTTTTAAAAAATTTGATGAAGAAGGTGGTTCAAGAAGAAAATTAAAAAATTGGAATTTAAAACTTGTAGCTGCGATTGCTATTTCATGGTCGTTATTTCAATTATGGTATGCATCACCGTTACCTTTTATTTTAGATTTTGGAAAGATTATTGATGTTCCTGCTAGATCTATTCATCTTGCTTTTGGATTAGTATTATGTTTTTTAGCATATCCAGCTTTTAAAAAAAATAGAGATGAGTCAATATCATTAATTGATTTTTTATTAGTCATAATTAGCGTTGTTGCAACATTATACATATTTTTTGATTATGAAGGCCTAGTTTACCGTCAAGGGATAATGGCTAAAATAAATTTATTTGGGTTCATAATTCCATATGAGGTTATCCTAGGTGCACTTGGAATTATCCTTTTACTAGAGGCAACAAGAAGAGCAATAGGCATACCTTTAGTAATTATTGCATTAATTTTCTTGCTATTTTCTATATTTGGTCAGTCAATGCCGGATTTAATTTCACACCAAGGCTTATCAATAACCAGATTAGTTGGTTATCACTGGTTCGGAGGGGAAGCAATATTTGGGATACCTATAAGTGTCTCAGTAAGTTTCATTTTTTTATTCGTTTTATTTGGAGCAACATTAGATGTAGCAGGTGGTGGAAAATACTTTTTAAATTTAGCATTTGCACTTGTAGGCAAAATGAGAGGTGGCCCAGCAAAAGCCGCAATACTTGCTTCTGGTTTAACAGGTTTAATTTCTGGATCATCTGTTGCAAACACGGTGACTACTGGAACATTCACAATTCCAATTATGAAAAAAACAGGTTTACCAGCAGTCAAAGCAGGAGCAGTAGAGGTAGCTGCATCAGTAAATGGACAAATTATGCCTCCGATAATGGGAGCCGCTGCATTTGTTATGGCAGAGCTATTAGGAATTTCTTATTTTACAGTTATCACACATGCTTTTTTACCAGCAGTCATATCATATATTGCATTGTTTTATATTTCACATTTGGAGTCAGTAAAATTAAATATTAAAGGTCTTCCAGAAAGTGAAATACCTCCATTAGGTAAAACTTTTATTGGTGGTATACATTTTCTTATTCCCATTTTTATTCTTGTATATTTACTTTTAGTAGAAAGATGGACAGCAGCTTCATCTGTGTTTTACTCAATACTATCATTAATGGTGATTATTTTTGTTAGAGAATTATTAGACGCGAAAAAAAATGATTTAACTTTAATCAGTGCGCTAAAGGTCGGTTTTAATAAAGTTGTTGGAGGATTAGAAAAGGGTGCAATAAATATGATAAGCGTTGCTATAGCTATAGCAACTGCAGGTATAATAGTTGGCGCAGTTGCATCAACTGGTTTAAGCAATAATTTAATAGTAATAGTAGAGGCAATTTCTGGAGGAAATGTAATAACCTTACTCCTTCTAACAGCATTGCTTTGTATCATTTTAGGTATGGGATTACCCACAACTGCTAATTACCTAGTAGTTGCAGCTTTAATGGCTCAGGTTGTCGTAGAAGTGGGAAATGCGTCAGGCTATATATTTCCTTTAATTGCAATTCATTTGTATGTTTTTTATTATGGTTTAATGGCTGATGTAACACCACCTGTTGGTTTAGCATCTTACGCTGCAGCCGCTATATCCCGAGCAGATCCTATTAGAACTGGAATACAAGCTTTCTGGTATAGTTTAAGAACTGGTATACTTCCTATTGTTTTTATCTTTAATAATGAATTACTTTTAATTGGTATTGAAAATTTGTGGCATGGCCTTTTAGTAGTCACAACATCATTAATAGCTATTTTAATATTTACATCAGCAACACAAGGTTGGTTTATTAATAAACTGAGGTGGTACGAAGTTATCATCTTTATAGTAATAGCAATGTCTCTTTTTAGACCTGGATATATTTTAGATAAATTTTCACCAAAATTTGAAAATAAACAAGTCAATGTAAAAGAAATTAGCTCAATAAAACTTGATCCAAGTAGAGATGTACATATTAAAGTCACCAGAAGAACAGAGTATGGTGACAGGTATAGACTTTTTGTAATTAATAAAGAAGATTTCGACAACCAATATACTTTAGAGGAAGCAGGAATAGTTGTTATTGATATCGATGGTAGAATTACAATAGATAGTTTAAAATGGAATGGAATTGCAAAAAAAATGGGTGTTGAAACTGGTGATGTAATAAATGAGTTTAAAATTGAAAATTTAGATAGACCAAATAAAGCCATCATTTACCCATTCTCTTTATGTTTATTATTTATTTTTGGTTATTTAAATTATAGGAGAAAGAAAATTTAGTGCTATCTGTTTGATTTCAAAATTTTCCAAACCCCAGAAGTAATAGCCACTACACCTTCAGAATTAAAAATTTCGCAATTTAAAAAAACTAGAGTATTTGTTTTTTTTTGAACTTTTACTTTTGCAATAAGTTTATCGCCCAATTTACCAGCTGATATAAATTTCATTTCTAAAGAAATTGTTACACATCTTTTGTTATCTGAAACATTGTGAGCAGCATTTCCCATTCCAGTATCTGCTATATATGTTAAGAAACCACCATGAGCCATTTTTGCAGTGTTTAAATGAATCTCTTTTACTTCAGCGTAATATTCAAAATTTGTATCATCAATTTTTTTTATCTTTAGACCACCAACATGAGCTGAATATCCTGAGCTAGTTTCATCCATACTTTCTTTTATCATACATTGGTGCAATTTGTGAAAAAATAACGGCTGATAAAATTATAATTATACCAAAGATTTTAAATTCATTAAGGAATTGATCTAATAAAATCCATGCAGCCACAGACCCAAAAACCCCCTCTAGAGAAAATACAATTGCGACTGGTGCAGGTGATAAATTTTGTTGAGCAAGAATTTGAAGCATAAAAGCTATTCCACTCGATAAAACTCCTGCGTATATTAATTCTGCAGCCTCTAAAGATAATACTTTAAAAGAAATGTATTCAAATGAGAAAGCAGGTAAAAAAGATATTAAGGCTGCACTAAAACACTGAAAAGTAGCTATAGTAATAGGAAAATTAAAAATTTTGAGGAACTTTGATATAAAAACAATATGAAACGCCCAAAAAAAAGCTCCTATTACAACTAGAGAATCTCCAAACCTTACCCTTAAATTACTTAACTCACTTAATAATAAACCTCCAATTAAACACATTAAAACCGAGGGCCAAACGGTGCCGTGAATTTTTTTTGAAAATAGGAAATAGGCAATAATTGGAACTATTACTACATATAAAACTGTAAATACTGCTGAGTTTGCTACATCGGTATATATAAGTGAGATTTGTTGAAAAATATTTCCCCCAGCTAAAAAAAATCCAAGTAAAAATAAATATCCAATTATTATTTTTATGCTCAGTTTACTTTCCTTAACTTTTTTAAATTCAAATAAAAAAAAGAATGGTAGTAATGTTATAAATCCTAAGGCCAATCTTACTGCTGAAAAAGTATATGGGCCAATATAATCCATACCCATATCTTGTGCTACAAAAGCGGTACCCCAGATTAAAGAGCATGATACAGCACAAATCAACGAAAATGCTTTTTTGCTCATCTAAACTGCTAATTTAAAAGCAAAGTCTTTACCTAAGCTTTCTGATAAATGAACACAAAATTTAGCACCTTCCGCACCATCAATAACTCTGTGGTCATAAGATAATGATATTGGAAGAATTTTCCTCTCTATAAATTGACCATTAACTTTTTTAATTTTTTCAAAAGTTTTTCCAACACCTAATATAGCTACTTCAGGAGGATTAATTATTGGAGTAAAAAAGTTTCCTCCTATTCCTCCAAGACTTGAAATTGTCATAGATCCACCAAAAAATTCCTTTTTATCTATTTTCAATTCTTTACAAAGTTTACTCACTCTTTTTAACTCATCAAAAATCTCTTTTAGGCCCATATTATCAACATTTCTTATTTTTGGCACCATAAGTCCATGAGGTGTATCCACGGCAAATCCTATATGAAAATATTTCTTAAAAATTAATTTACCAGTCTTATTATCAATAGAAGAATTAAAATTTGGATATTGTTTTAACGCTTTAACAACCGCTAATGTTATAAAAGCTAATGGACTAATCCTTATTCTTTGACCAGAATAGTGATCAATTAACGAGGTTCTAAACTGCTCCATTTCTGTAATATCTATTTCGTCATGTTGAGTAACATGAGGTATCTCAGTCCAGGACCTAACAAGGTGAGGTCCAGATAGCTTTTTTACTCTTGGAAGATCTTTTTTTTCTACTTCACCAAATGCTTCATGAGGATACTCGTCTGTATAGATTTTTTTTTCAGTATATCCCTCTTTTATAGGAACCTGTGATCTTACAAATTTTTTAACATCCTCCTCAGTTACTCTACCAGCTCTTTGAGATCCTGGAATTTCTACAATATTAGCACCTAGCTCCCTTGCAAATTTCCTAACCTTTGGACTTGCAGATGTAAAACCATCTTTACTTATTTTTTTAACCGGTGGAATTATTTCCCTGGTAGTATTTTCTATATTTTTTTCTGAAGGAGTAGCATCCTGAATTTTAGTTACTTTTACGCTCTCTTGTTTTTTATCTATAATATCTAATGACAAAATTTCACTACCTTCAGAAACTTTATCGCCAACCTTTACCAAAATTTCTTTAATTCGCCCCCCACTTGTTGAAGGAACCTCAACACTAGATTTATCACTCTCTAAAGTTATCAATGATTGATTTTTTTTTATCTGTTGTCCTGACTTTACTAAAACCTCTATTACTTCAACATTTTTAAAATCCCCGATATTTGGAACTAATATTTTTTCAGACATTAAAATCTATAATTTAGTTGGAAAAACTTTTGTTTGATCAATGTTGTATTTTTTGATTGCTTTTTCTGCATGTTTTGTTTCTAGCAATTGTTCTTTTGCTAAAGCACTCAAAGTGTAAGTAACAATATGATTTTTATCAACTTCAAAAAACTTTCTTAACTCTTTTCTAGTATCGCTCCTTCCAAAGCCATCAGTTCCCAATGTATAAAAAGGCTTATTTAAATATGGTCTTATCTGGTCTGCATGTGATCTAATATAATCTGAAGCGGCGAACACAATACCCTCTTGCGGATTAAGACAAGTTTGAACATAACTTTTTTTTGGTTTCACTCCAGGATTTAATAAATTATTTCTTTCAACCTCCATACCATTTTTCTTTAATTCATTAAAACTAGTCACACTCCAAACATTACAATCAATTCCATGATCTTTAGACAAAGTTTCAGCTGCCTTGATAATTTCTCTTAATATTGTTCCTGATCCTAACATCTGAACTTTAGCTTTACCCTTTCCTATATAATTTTTAAACAAATACATTCCTTTTAAAATACCCTGATCTACCCCAGATGGTTTTTCTGGGTGGCGATAATTTTCATTCATTGCCGTTATGTAATAATAAATATTTTCTTTTTTTTCATGCATTCTTTTTAATCCATCTCTAAAAATTACAGCCATTTCATATGCAAATGTTGGATCATAACTTACACAGTTTGGAATTGCAGAAGCCATAAGAAGGCTATGTCCATCCTGATGTTGCAATCCTTCTCCTGCTAAAGTGGTTTTTCCAGATGTAGCTCCAATTAAAAAACCTCTAGTCTGTGAGTCTGCTGCAGCCCAAGCTAAATCTCCAATTCTTTGAAAACCAAACATTGAATAAAATAAATAAATTGGGACCATTTCTAAATCATGATTAGTGTAAGAAGTTCCAGCAGCAATCCAAGATGACATTGCCCCAGCCTCTGTAATACCTTCTTGCAAAACTTGACCACTTTTATCTTCTCTGTAAGAACTTAATTGTTCAGAGTCAACAGGCTCATATTTTTGTCCCTCATGAGCATAAATACCAATTTTTTGAAAAAAACCCTCCATACCGAAAGTTCTAGCTTCATCAGCGATTATGGGTACTAATCTTGGTGCAACATTTTTATCTCTGAGTAAATTTGCAAGCATTCTTACAAGAGCCATAGTTGTTGACATTTCTTTTTCACCTGTCGATTTCATAAAACTTTCAAATATGTTTTGTGGAGGCGCTTTAACTGGTTTTGCAAAAGTAGTTCTCTCAGGAATATTTCCTCCAAGCTTAAGTCTACAATTTTTCAAATACTTAATTTCAGGTGAATTTTCAGCAGGTTTATAATATTCAATATTTTTTACCTGTTTGTCAGTAAGAGGTACATTAAATCTATCTCTGTAAAATAATAAATCTTCCTCATCTAATTTCTTTTGTTGGTGAGTTGTGTTTATACTTTCACCAGATTTACCCATTCCGTAACCTTTAATTGTTTTAGCTATTATGACTGTTGGCTTACCTTTGCAACGAACAGCGGCATGATAAGCTGAATAAACTTTGTGTGGGTCATGTCCGCCTCTATTTAATTTCCAAATATCAGCATCGGTCATATTTGCAACTAATTCCTTTAACTCAGGATATTTACCAAAAAATTTTTCTCTTACGTAGGCTCCACCTTTCGCCTTAAACGCTTGATATTCGCCATCAACAGCTTCATTCATTCTTTTAATAAGTAAACCGGTTTTGTCTTTTGATAAAAGCTGATCCCAGTATGAACCCCAAATGACTTTTATCACATTCCATCCAGCACCTCTAAATCTTCCTTCAAGTTCCTGAATTATTTTACCATTACCTCTTACAGGACCATCTAATCTTTGTAGATTACAATTGATAACAAAAATCAAATTATCTAGTTTTTCTCTTGCAGCTAAACCAACAGCACCAAAACTTTCTGGCTCATCCATCTCGCCATCTCCTAGGTGACACCATATTTTTCGATCTTGATCTTTTAGAAGACCTCTATTTATCAGATATTTAGTGAAACGAGCCTGGTAAATAGCCATCATTGGTCCAAGACCCATTGATACAGTTGGGAATTGCCAAAACCTTGGCATTAACCAAGGATGCGGATATGAAGACAATCCACCTTTTCCAACTTCCTGTCTAAATTTATCTAATTGTTTTTCTGATATTCTTCCTTCTAAAAATGCTCTTGCGTACATACCAGGTGCACTGTGACCTTGAAAATAAACTAAATCACCACCAAATTTATTATTTTTCGCTCTCCAAAAATGATTCATACCTACGTCATAAAGTGTTGCTGCGGATGCAAAAGTTCCTATATGACCACCTAACTCTGGATTTTTTTTATTTGCTTTAACAACCATTGCAGCTGCATTCCACCTTATGTAGGCTCTAATATTTCTTTCTATATTTTGATCCCCAGGAGACCTGACATCAGCAGTAGATGGTATAGTGTTAATATAAGGCGTAGTTCTCGTATCAGGTAAAATTAATCCTTGAGTGTAAGCTTCATCAATTACTTTTTTTAACAAATAACCTGCTCGAGATGATCCATCTGTTTTAATTATAGCTTTAAGTGAGTCTAGCCATTCTTGTGTCTCTGCAGGATCTATATCGTCTTTTGAAATTGGTTGAGCATAAATTTTTTGGTTACCATTTTTTAAGCCATTTGATGGTTTTTTTTCCTCTTTTATCTCTTTTTTAATAATTTCTTTTACCTCAGGTTTTATTTCTTTTGCTCCCTCACCATCTAAGATAGCCAAAATACTACCTTCAGATACTCTATCTCCGATTTTTACTTTCAATTCAGAAATTTTTCCTTCAAAGGGCGATGGTACTTCAACACTTGATTTATCACTCTCCAAAGTAACAATCGGATCGTTCTTTTTAATTTGGTCACCTGGTTTTACCAAAACTTCTATAATTTCTACGTCTTTAAAATCACCAATATCTGGTACAGGAATATTCTTTGCCATAATTTATTATACACAATTTTTGACACATTTTATCCGCTTTTTTGACACTTCGATTTAGCAATATAAAATATGCAATTTTTGAGAC
>MDTD01085985.1_pt1 | contig 14107 bp, 15 predicted proteins | sample 811221 | NCBI WGS metagenome assembly MDTD01 (sample SAMN05326646, study PRJNA326480) | marine metagenome | isolation source: seawater | place: Pacific Ocean: South West | collected 2011
CAAAAAAGTTTGGATCTCAATGTATTGTAGTTGCAATAGATGCAAAGAAAAATGGAGAGAAATGGGAAGTATTTACTCATGGTGGAAGGAATAATAGTGGTATTGATGCTTTAGAGTATGCAAAACAAATGGAAGAAAGTGGTGCAGGAGAATTATTGGTGACATCTATGGATAGAGATGGCACACAAGTTGGTTATGATATTGATTTGATGTCTAAAATTTCATCTAAAGTAAATATTCCAGTTATTGCATCTGGTGGTGTAGGTAATTTAGATCACTTAGTAGATGGAATAAAAAAAGGAAAAGCGAGTGCTGTTTTAGCTGCATCCATATTTCATTATGGGAAACATTCTATTTTAGAAGCAAAACAATATTTAAATTCAAAAAATATTCCTGTAAGGATTTAGTAAATCACCTAAATTTTGGACCATCCATCCAAATGGCCAGTGTTGCTCGAGAACCTGACGTAATTTTTTCTACTTTATGATTAGTAAATGAGGGAAATATTACAGCCGAACCAGGAGAAAAATTTTCAATTTTTTTTTCACCATCTCTAAATATAATTAAATCTCCTCCTTCATAACTGTCTTCTGAGCAATTTAGCAAACACGTTAGTTTAATATCTCTAACAGCTGAGTCCATAGTAGCATCTATATGCCAATTATACTCTTCTCCTGCTCCATATGAATTATAATTTAATGTTTTACTAGGTGTTAGTGGAAACAAATCAAATCCATAATGGTGATGATTAGTTGTCATAATAAAATCTATGAATGGATAAATTAGTTTCTGAATTGAAAAAAGTCTCACAAATTTTACTTGTGATGACTTAATAGCACCTTTACTAGGATTATCCTGACTAGTTACTAAACTTTTATTTACAACCTCATTTAATTCTTTAATCTGATCGTTTTTTAACAATCTTGCCTGGACATAAGCTGCTTCTCTCATTAATTAATATTTACATTAATTAAAAATTTAATCAACTTATTGAAGTTATAAAAATCAACTGTTAAAGTTAAGTATGCTAAAAACACTTGAAAATCTCTTCGAACTTGCAAGATTAAGAAAAAACAAACCAGTGAGTAACTCATATACAAATAAACTCCTTAATGACAAGGTACTAAGTAAGAGTAAAGTCTTAGAGGAAATCAATGAATTAATAGAAGCAGTAGAAAACAATTCAAATAAGATTCATGAGGCAGCTGATGTATTTTATCATTTGATTATGTACTTAGAGTCAAACGATATAAGTATTGAAAAAGTTATGGAAGAATTAGAAAATAGAAAAAAATGAATTACGATAACGATAATATTTTTGCAAAAATATTAAGAAAAGAAATTCCGTGTGAAAAAATTTATGAAGATGATTTTGTATTATCTTTTTATGATATAAATCCACAAAAAAAAATTCATGCTCTAGTTATTCCTAAGGGAAAATATATTAATCTTGATGATTTTAGTGAAAATGCTTCTAAAGATGAAATTGTAGGTTTAATTAAAGGTATAAATTCAGTAGCTAAAAAACTTGGAATATCTGCTAGTAATGGGAAAGGTTATAGAGCTTTAGCAAATATAAGTGATTTTGGAGGTCAAGAAGTCCCCCATTTACACTTTCATTTATTTGGAGGTGAAAAAGTTGGTAAGATGGTTAGTGAATAAAAAAATTCATAGAAATTATCTTGAAATAAATTCATTAAATGAATTAGTGGAGTCTTATAAACCCAATGAGGAGTACAAAATAAAATTAATTAATCCTCCAGATTTTAGATTAAATAAATTTTTTTATAAAAGTATTGGCAAAAATCATAATTGGATTGATCGACTTATTTGGACTGAAAAACAATGGGTAGAATTTACAACAAATAAATATATTAAAACATATGTGCTTACCAAAAAAGATGACCTTGCTGGATATTTCGAATTAATATTTCATCAGGATAAAAATGAAATTGAAATAGCCTACCTAGGTATTTTGGAGGAATATCAAAATAAGAAACTAGGATCATATTTATTATCAGCAGCAATAAAAAATTCTTTTTTAGATGGGCCAAGTCGTGTGTGGGTTCACACATGCTCATTGGATCATAGAAATGCACTTAGCAATTATCTTTCAAGAGGCATGAAGATCTTCAAAAAGGAAAGTATAATGATTTAATTTTGTTCAGGTAAATTAAATATATTTTTATCTATATTAGTATTTTTTGATATCGATGAAAGAAATGTCATACTTAAGTTTTGATACACATCTATAGTTTGCCATCCAATTAAATTATAATTTTTTTTATTAAAAAAAACACTAATTTCATTCTCATTTTCAATAAATTTAAAATTTATAAATTTATTATCAATTAAATTTTCATTTAAATTTTTTATTTTTTTTATTATATATTTTTTATCTAAAATTAAATTTAACGGAGTTTTTTCTATTGGATAGATATAATAACTAGATAAAGTTTTGATAACTAAAGATCTACCATTTGATACTAAAATTTTCCTATTTCCTAAATCATACTTACAAAATATTTTTTTTGGATATTGAATAGTACAACTTCCGTTTTCTATTTTTCCGTTTATGTTTTGTTCAAAATTAAAAGTTAAATTTTCTGTTTTTTCAAGATTTTGAATTATATATTCCTTATTATTTGCTGAGACATCAGTAAAAAAAAAAATAAAAATTATTAAAAGAAAATTTTTTTTCATTAAAGAACATCACGTTTACCAACGTGGTTTGCTTTACTTACTATTCCCTCTGCTTCCATCATATCAATAATTCTTGCAGCACGATTATAGCCAATTTGTAGTTTTCTTTGTAAAAAAGATGTTGATGCTTTACCCTCAGATTTAATAATTTCAACTGCTGTGGAGTAAAGTTCATCTTTATCCTCTTGTTTTTTAGAATTTTCATTCATCTCTTTTTCATCTACAAAATTTAAAATTTCGTCAACGTAATCAGGTTCTTCTTGTGATCTTAGGAAATTATTTATTTTTTCAATTTCATTTTCTGAGACAAATGGTGCATGAATTCTTGTAATTCTGTTAGCAGATGACATATATAACATATCACCTTTACCCAAAAGTTGCTCAGCACCTTGTTCTCCTAAAATTGTTCTACTGTCTATTTTTGATGTTACTTGAAAAGAAATACGAGTTGGGAAATTAGCTTTAATTGTACCCGTAATGACATCAACACTTGGTCGTTGCGTAGCCATAATTATATGAATACCAGCAGCTCTTGCCATTTGAGATAATTTTTGAATGTAATTTTCTATTTCCTTACCAGCCACTAACATTAAATCAGACATTTCATCAACTACGACAACAATATATGGCATCGGAAGTTTATGTTTTGAATTGTATCCGTCAATGTTTCTTACACCTTCTTTTGTCATTAATCTGTATCTACTCTCCATTTCCTTTACAACCCAACCTAAAACAGATGCAGCTTTTTTCGCTTCTGTAATTACAGGACAGAGCAAATGAGGTACACCTTCATATGCGGATAGTTCTAACATTTTTGGATCAATCAAAATAAACTTACATTTATTCGAATTATGTCTGTATAAAAGAGATAAAATAATTGTGTTTATACAGACTGATTTACCTGAACCAGTTGTTCCAGCGATCAGTAGATGAGGCATGGATGCTAAGTCTCTAACAATGGGTGTACCAGAAATATTCTTGCCTAAAGCAATAGGTAATTTAATATCTTTATCTTTAAATTCTGAACTATTAATAATCTCACTCAAGTAAACATTTTCTCTATTCAAATTTGGTAATTCTATCCCAACTGTATTACTTCCAGGAATTGTTGAAATACGTGCTGACTCAGAACTAGTATTTCTAGCGATATCGTCTGATAAATTAATTATTTTTGAAACTTTAATACCTGCAGCTGGCTCAAATTCATTCAATGTTACCACCGGCCCTTGACTTACTTTTTTGATATTTCCTTTTACACCAAAATCTAAAAGAATTTTTTCAAGAAAATCAGGGTTAGTATTTTCATTGTTATTAGCTTTTGATTTTTCACTTTTATTAGGTAATTTTAAAAAATTAATTAGAGGAAGTTTAGGTTTATTTTTATTTTGTGAAATACTATTTTCTGCTTTTATAAATGGCAGATCTTCTTGAATTAAATTTTTAATTTCTTCTTGAGGAATGTATTCATCTATAATTTCATTTTTATTCGTATAATTTTTTTCTTTACCAAAAAAACTGCCTAACAAATTTTTAGTACTTTTAATAAATTCCCTTGGTCTAAAATTAATACTTATTAGGAAAAAAGTCAGAATAAAAAAAATTAAGGTAAAATATGAAATATCTTTATTTAAGTTTAAAAATTTTTTGACAAATGCTTTATTAAGGTAATCACCTACAAAACCACCATTTCCATTAATATAAAAAGTAAAAGTTTCAGTATAAAAATAATTAAAAAATATAGATCCGATTATTGAATATAAAATGATAAAAAATAAAGTTTCTATAAAAAAAATAATTTCTTTTCTTTTAAAAATATTAACACCAGAAAAAATAAATGTTATTGGAATTAAATAAGCAATTAAGCCAATAGATTGAAAAAAAAGATCAGATGTATAACTTCCATAAAACCCTAAGTAATTCTTAATTTCTGTATTTTCTGGAAATATAAAGTTTGGATCTTCAGGAGAATAAGAGGCTAGAGATATAAATAAAAGAATACCCAAAAGTAATATAGCTATTCCAGAGATTTCTATTAATCTCTTAGTTATAAAAATTAATACTGAATTTCCTATTTTTCTTATATCCATAGATGATGAATCAAATATATCACTTTGTATCATCTAATTTTTGTTGTTAAAATTAAAATTATTATGAACGTATGTGTTTTAGGCAGTGGCTTAACAGGCCTTACTTTGGCAAAAGCTTTAGTTAATCAAGGTATATGTGTAGATATTTATTCTTCAAAAAATAAGACAAAAAAAGATATCAATCGAACTCTAGGTATCTCTAAAGTTAATTTAGATTTTTTTAATAATGAAATTTCAAATATTAAAAAAATGATATGGGATATAAAAAAAATAGAAATTTTTACTGACAATCTTAAAGATGAAAAGATATTGAATTTTGAAAATAATGATGAGCGTCTTTTTTCAATGATAAGAAATGATGAATTAGTAAATCTTTTATTTTTTCAACTAAAAAAAAATAAATTGTGTAATTTTAAATTTAATCCAATTTATAAAAATATTAAAAAAAAAAATTATAACTTAATTTTTAATTGTGATTATTTAAATTTAATTACTAAAAAATTTTTTTTTAAACAAATAAAAAAAGATTATAATAGTTTTGCATATACATCGATTCTTAAGCACTTTAAAATTAAAAATAATAAAGCTGTTCAAATTTTTACCAAAAGAGGCCCTTTGGCTTTTTTACCCATCTCAGAAACTGAAACATCTATAGTTTTTTCAGCAAGAGGCTCGGAAAATTTAAATTTAAAGGATGTTATTATAAAATATAATACTAAATATAAAATTAAAAGTATAAGAGATCCATCTAAATTCAAATTAAGCTCCTCTAATTTGAGGACATACTATCATAACAATATTTTAGCGTTTGGTGATTTATTACATAGAGTACATCCCTTAGCTGGACAAGGATTTAATATGATTTTAAGAGATATTAGAGAGGTGATAAAAATAATAAAGTTTAATAAGGAAAATGGTTTAGATTTAGATAAATCAATTTGTATTGATTTTGAAAAAAAAACAAAAAATAAAAATTATTTATTTTCAACTGGTATAGATTTTGTATACGAGTTTTTTAATTTGGGAAATAAAGTTAATAATAATATATTCAGTAAATCAGTAAAATATTTTGGAAAAAATAAAAATATAAATAAAATTTTTACGAAAATTGCAGATAAGGGTTTAATTTTATAATCTTATTGTATTGTGGAATTATTGTACTGATCAAAGGTATAAGTAGTTAATATATCTGCTATTTTATTTTTTCTAACTTCTAAGTTATTTGCCTCAAGTAATACTTGTTTTTCTTCAAGCGTAAATGGAGATGCCATAGCCAATGCATTTATTATCTCATCTAAACTTTGTTTTTCAAGTGCTTTCCAATTGATTATAAAACCTTTTTTTTCAAAAAGATTTTTCAAATCTTTGAATATTAACTCCAGGTCGGTAAATTTTAAATTTTCTTCTTTTTGATTTAAATCCTCATAAAATTTTTCAAAATTTATTTCAAACTCTCTATATTTTTTGGTTGAAATTATTTCTTTTGATGTTTCAAATCTAATAATCCCCTTTAATTCAATTAAAAAACGTCGATCATCAGTTTCTTTAAAACTAACTATTTTTCCCATACAACCAATATTATGTAATTTAGGATTTATATCGATTTCACTTTTTTGAATTTTTGGTTGTATCATTCCTACAAATTTATTTGTTTTCATGGAATCGTTTATCATATCAATATATCTTGGTTCAAAAATATTTAACGGCACCGTTGTTTTTGGAAAAATTATAAAATTACTTAATGGAAATATTGGTATTTTATTTGGTAAATCTGTTTTTTTCATGAAAAAAACATAGCATATTTGATATCTTAATAATAATTAAATAATGAGAAAATATAATTTAAACATTAATTATTTATTGAATACTGCTTACAAAGCACTTCAATTAAAAAATTTTCATGAAGCAAAGGATTTATATGAAAAAGTTATATTAATAAATAAAAATATACCTGAAGTATATAATAATTTAGGCTTAGTAAATTTGAATATTAATAATTTTGAGGAAGCAATAATATCTTTTAATAAAGCAATCAAATTAAAACCTAAATTTTCAGAAGCCTTTTCTAATCTTGGTATGGCGCATTATAAAATGGGTAATTTTAAGATATCAGAAAAAAATTATAAAAAATCTATTCTCATAGATAATAAAAATATCATTCCTTATTATAATTTAGGAAATCTATATAGAGATCAGAATGATCTGTCTAATGCAGAGAAATATTATAAATTAGCATTGAACTTAAAATCTGATATGATTCAGATATATAAAAATCTTTTTTTTATTTATAATAGATCAAATCAATATAAAAAATTAGAAGACACCCTAGTCAAAGCAAAATTAAATTTAGGAAATAATTTAATTGTTAACTTTTTTCAAGGTATTTACGATTTTGAAAATAAAAATTTTAAAGCTGTAATTGAAAATTTTAAAAAATTAAAAATTGATAAAAAGGAAATTCAAGAAAATACGATCAAAAATGAAATTTTAGCAAAAAGTTATGATAGTATTGGTGAATTTGATAAATCATTTAATTGTTTTGTTGAAGCAAATAATTCAACTTATCAAATATATAAAAATAAATACAATAAAGAATATTATATAGATTTAATAAATCAGCGAATAAAATTTTATTCAAAATTTGAATTAAAAAAATCAAATTATAAATTTCAGAAACAAATTAATCCAATTTTCCTTATTGGCTTTCCGCGCTCTGGTACTACACTTTTAGATACAATTTTAAGAACTCATAATTCAATAGAAGTCATTGAGGAAAAACCAATTGTTCAAGAACTTATTGATTATGTTAAGACTAAAACAAATGATAATATTTCTAATCTAGAAAAAATAGATCGGAATTATTATGATAAGATAAGAAATATTTATTTTAAAAAAAGAAATGAATATATAAAATTTGATAAAAAAAAAATTTATATTGATAAGTTACCATTAAATTTAATTTTTATCGGAGAAATATATAGATTCTTTCCAAATGCTAAATTTATATTTGCTTTGAGAAATCCATATGACACTATCCTTAGTTGTTTTATGCAGCAATTTGCACCCAATGATGCAATGATGAATTTTACTTCATTAGAAGATGCTTCTACTTTTTATGATTTATCAATGTCCTTATATCGGAAATATTATAAATTATTTAAATCAAATATTTTTGAAATAAAATATGAGGATGTAGTTACTGATTTTGATAATTCTATTAAAAAATTGTTAAAGTTTTTGGGATTGGAATGGGAGGAGGGAGTTAGAAAATTTTATCAAACAGCAAGTAAAAGGGGTATTATCTCTACTCCAAGTTATAATCAGGTAAATAAACCAATTTATAAAAAATCAATAAATAGATGGAAGAATTATGAAGACAAATTTGAGAATATTAAGCCTAAATTAAATAAATGGATAAACGAGTTTAAATATTGAATTTCTAGTTGCTTGCATTTAAAAAAATCTCTATCTATAATCTTTTTTAAAGGCGGGCATAGCTCAGTGGTAGAGCGTCTCGTTGCCAACGAGAAGGTCGAGGGTTCGACCCCCTTTGCCCGCTCCAAATCGTTACTAATTTATGAAAATTTGTGTAAAGGGTTGGTCAAAGATAAATCATTCATATTCTATAGTATGTCGTAACGAACTTATTGAATTTACTAAATTACCAATCGATCTTAAATTTATAGAAACTCCCTATTTCAATGAAAAATGGAATCATTCAAATAATTTTCATGGATTCTCTGAAAAAAATAATAAAATAATTTCATTAATTAATCTTCCAAAAGATAAAGAATTTTTTGATATAATTTATAGATTTGATTTTCCTTTTAATTTTAAAAAAAGTAATTCTAAAAAATTATTTATCTTTGCCACTTCTGAATATCAAAATATTAAAAACATGTTTATTAATGAAATTCCTAAAAACTTTCAAAAAAGAGATGATCTAAAAATTATAACAAGTTCGAAATGGTCTAAAAAAGGATTCGTGGAAGCTGGTTTTGATTATAATCAGGTAGAAGTTATTTCACTTGGAGTAAATAGTGATATTTTTTATCCCATAAGCTTAGATAAAAAAAATAAAATAAAAAAAAAATTAAAATTTAATGAAGGAGATTTTGTAATTTCAAATATAGGTGCTATGACTAATAACAAAGGAATAGATTTACTTATAGTTGCATTTGCAATTTTAAAAGAAAAATACAAAAATTTAAAGTTGATATTGAAAGATCAAAGTAATTTATATAATACAACTGGATATGATGTTTTTTCTGAAATAAAAAAACAAAAAAACGTCCATTTATTAAATGACGATATTAAAAAGGATATTGTTTTTATTTCAAGAAATATGACTTTAGAGATTTTAAATGATCTATATAATATATCTGATTGTTATGTCTCTCCATATAGAGCCGAAGGTTTTAATTTATGTGCACTTGAAGCAGCTGCCACCGGTACTCCAATAATTGTTACTAAAGGAGGATCAACTGATGACTACTTTAGAAATGAGTTTGGACTTCAGATTGAAAGTAAAGTAAAAAATTATGCTGATAAAACGTTTTTGGACCCTAACCTAGACTCTTTGTTAGACAATATTTCACACGTTATTCAAAATCCAAAAAAGTATAGTAATAAAAATAGTGTTAAATTTATAAAAGAAAATTTTTCGTGGAAAAAAATAGTTGAAAAAACTTATAATGTTTTTAAAAAAAGTTTATGAATGATTTAATTAATAAAAAATGTGTCCCTTGTGAAGGTGGAGTGATTCCTTTTGATATATCTGAAATTCATAAATATCAAAAAAAAGTGGATGGTTGGTCACTTCAAAAAGATAAAAAAGAAGTGTTTTTCTTAGAGAAAGAGTTTAAATTTAAAAACTTTTTAGAGAGTCAAAAATTTGTAAATAATGTCGGAACAATTTCAGAGACTGAGGGTCATCATCCAGATATTTCATTTGGATGGGGTTATGCAAAAATAAAAATTACAACACATGCCATTAATGGATTATCTGAAAATGATTTTATATTAGCGGCAAAGATTGACAAATTATTTAATGTTTAAAATGTCTTGTTTTAGAAAAAATTAAGACTGTTTTAGTTTTATTTGCAAATTTGATAATATCTTTGTCATTTCTAGATCCAGAGGGCTGAATTACAGCCGTGACGCCTGATTGAACTAATTTTTCAATTCCATCTGTAAAAGGAAAAAAAGCATCAGACGCAGCCACAATATCATTATGATTTTTTTGAAACTTTTTCATCTTATCTATAGCAATCTTACAGCTATCTACTCTACTTGGTTGTCCTGAACCAATTCCTACAGTACTCCCATTTTGCGCTAATACAATAGCATTTGATTTAACATATCTACATACATTAAAGGCGAAAATTAAATCTTTTATCTGTTGTTTATTAGGTTTTGTTTTTGATACAACTTTGAAATCTTTCCTATTAAATTTAATCTTATCCTCACTTTGAAATAATATTGCATTATTAAAAGAATTAATTTTAAATTCTTTATCTAACGAAAAATTACTTGAGTCGATTAATCTTAGATTTTTTTTTCTCTTAAGGATTTTTAGGGCATTTTTATCAAATTTGTTAGCTATAATTACTTCTAAAAAGATCTTATTTAATTCTAAAGCTAATTTTAAACTTAATTTAAAATTACAAGAAACAATTCCACCAAATGCACTTACTGGGTCGCATGCTAAAGCTGACTGATAACATTTAATTTTATCTTTAATAATTGATACTCCACATGGATTTGCATGTTTAACAATAACCAATCCTTGTTTTTCTGGTAAAGATTTTGAAATAGTTAATGCACTGTAAATATCGTTAAAATTGTTATAGCTCAGTTGTTTCCCATTTAATTGATTTAGATTGAGTGAACTTTCCATCGAATAAATGGCACTTTGTTGATGAGGGTTCTCTCCGTATCTAAGTTTATCAATCAGTTTTGAATAAAAAATTTTTTTTTCAGGAAAAAAATTATTTGTTATTTTGTTGAAATAATTTGCTATTAAGGCATCATAATATGACGTTTCAGAAAATGCATGTTGAGACATTTTTTTTCTGAAATCTAATGTTGTTGATCCAATATTTTCTTTAAGTTGTTTAATTAGTTCGTTGTATTGATTAATTGAAGATATAACAGTAACGTCATTGTAATTTTTTGCTGCTGCACGTACCATTGCGGGTCCTCCAATATCTATATTTTGAATTATTTTTTCATGATTTGGATTATTCTTTAAAACCCTCTCGAAAGGATAAAAATTCACGATTACTAAATCTATATTTTCAATCTTATTATTTTTAAGTTCTTTGGAGTGTTTTTTATTTCCCCTTTCATTCAAAATTCCACCATGAATTTTAGGATGAAGTGTTTTAACTCTTCCATTAAGAATTTCAGGTGAATTAGTATAATTAGAAACTTCAATACAATCAAAACCCAATTTTTTTATTGCTTTATAAGTTCCACCTGAGCTTATTATTTCAATATTTAGTTTTTTTAATGCAATTAAAATAGTTCTTAAATTTTTCTTATCATATACAGATATTAAAGCTTTTTTTATCTTAGTCATTATATCTTAATTAATTCCCATCTTATACTAGTATTACTATTCGTTATTCCAGAAATAGAAATATTTTGATTTTCTGTATAGATATTTTTCTTACCGAAATATAAACCATTATCAATATCCATTTTAAAATTATCACAACTAAATTTCCACCCTTCATCTTTTATTTCTATAAATATTGATTTATTATTTTGTGTTTTCATTACTTTTGCAGAAGGATTTAGATGAAACCTAATATCAAATTTTAAATTTGAAAACTTTTTTTTCGAAATCAATTTATCTATTCCAACTAATTTATTGGGTCCAGGATTATATTCAATCTCTCTCTCATAGATAATGTTATATCTTTTTAAATACCCATCATGAGCAGCAATTATATTCCAATAATTTTTATCGTATAAAATTTTTTTTCTAATAACCTTTAATCCATTTTTAATTTCAAAATTTGAACCAATATTTTTAAATTTACACGATGAATTATCATCAATTATTAAAACATTATGAACAGCAGATGATTTACACAATTCATTTAATTTTGGATTTTTTTCATCACAATATCCAGAATTAGTAAATATTTTTTCACCATTTGAAACAAATTCAAAAGATAGAGCACCTGCTTGATAATTACTAGAAAACTTTTTACTTGGAGATGGACCGGAATCCATTATTAAATTTATTTTTTTATTTTTTAAACTAATATAATTAGATAATTCATAATTATCATTCTTAAAAGAATAACCAAATCTTCTAAGGTATAGATCAAATTCTTCATTATTAGAAATATTATTTCCATTAAATAGTGGATAAAATTTTAAATTTGTCCAAAAAAAAGCATACGACTGACCAAGATAAAATATGTTTTCATTTATAAATTCAGGTATTTCTGTTTGAGACTCTCTAAACCACTCTCTTATTAAAATCATATACTTAAGAAAAAAAATTGCAGTACTAATATTTCTTGATTTTGGAAAAGCAGAATTATCGAAAGAATCTTTTATTATTTTTTTAAGTATCTTTAAACCTTTTTGTGTAAAGTTTCTTTCATCTTTATAACAAAGGCCAGTTAATATAATTGCTGAAATACCAACCAACTTATTTTTATAACTGGGTATTCTATCTATTTGATATAAAAGATGTGATGATTGTTTTTGGATAATATAATTAAAATCTTTTTTATATTGTTCACTGCTTTCTTCGTAGGTAAGTTTATAATTTGACAACCATGAAATTAACCTTTTGGCTGTTGTATTAAAATTCCAACTCTTAGAATTATATTTTAAATTAATTTGCATCCAATTTTTGATAACTGATTGGACTGATTTATTTGAAGATTTTAAATCAAGGCTAAAAAGCCAAAAAAAATTATTTAGTTTATTTATTTTTTTTTGATCTAATTTGTCTTCATTCCAAACACTTTCTAAAGAAAAATCCTCAATATTGAACTTTTTAGTTTGAATTTTTATAATCGAAGTAAGAAGATGAGGACTAGGTTTATACTCTAATATTTTGTTAAAATTTTTAGAAATCTTATTGTTATAAATAAATGAGTTTATATAAATTTCTCTAAAAATATCTAACATAATAGAAAAGATAAGTGAGTTTTTTAATTAGATTGATCTCAACAAATCTATATTTTTTTTGATATTTCCATTATTACTTTTAAAAATAGTGGTTCCAGAAACAAGTATATTGGCTCCTGCTTCAATAGCTAATTTAGAATTATCAAAATTAATACCACCATCAATTTCAATATCAAAATTTACTTTTTGTTCTTCGCGAATTTTAACTAAATCCTTTATTTTCTTTAAAACTTCTGGCATAAAGCTTTGTCCTCCAAATCCAGGATTTACGCTCATAATTAAAACTAAATCAATATGATTTAAATTATCTTTGATTAAGTCAATTTTGCTCTCTGGGTTTAATGAAACACCAACTTTTTTATTTAATTCTTTTATTTTATTAATTGATTTTTGAAGATCATCTGTCGCCTCAGGGTGAATAGTAATTATATCAGCACCGGCTTCAGCATAGGCTTGAATATATTTGTGAACTGGTGAGATCATAAGATGAACATCAAATGGAATAGAAGAATGCTTTTTAAGATCTTTAATCACAGGTGGTCCAATTGTTAAGTTCGGTACAAAGTGCCCATCCATGACATCAACATGTATCATATCAGCACCAGCATCACTTAATTTCTTAATTTCGTGACCAAGTTGACTAAAGTCAGCAGATAAGATCGATGGTGAAATTTGTATTTTTTTCATTGATAACTAGAATAACTAGTATCAATTTTTAAAATTTAATTGAATTAAAAAATTGATAAATTTGTCTCGATATTTCACTTTCCAATGGAAAAGATAACATTCCCATAACTGAATATCCCAAAATCCACGGCATTAAGTAAAATCTTATCATAAAGAAAAACCAGGCTACATATAAAGGAACTAAGGGTCCTATAATGAATGAGGGTGTTATTGGTTTAAATAAAGTGATTAAAGGATTAGTAAATTTTACAAATACTCTCATAAAAAAGAATTGAGAGTCTTCTCTCTGAAAAATATTCATTGCTACTCTTCCTATTAAAGTCCACATAATTACTCCAAGAATATAATCAATAATATAGACTAAAGGATGAAAATTAGCTGACATCTAAAATTTATATTGGAAAAACTAAGAAATTAAAAGGGGCGAAATTAATCGCCCCTTTAAAAGATTTTTTATTGTTTGCCAAGGA